>OIFL01000050.1_pt1 | contig 37495 bp, 36 predicted proteins | sample 1581961 | NCBI WGS metagenome assembly OIFL01 (sample SAMN04414079, study PRJEB24778) | human gut metagenome | material: faecal | host: Homo sapiens
CTTTTCTTACTCCTTGACGATTTATTCTTGACAGTATTTCAATGATCTCTTGAATATAATTTTGAACCGGATTATGCCGATTCTATGTTTAATTTTAATTTATCGGTAAAAATTTACCGAAGTATTGATAGGAGTGTTTCTTTCAAAATTAACTTTAGTATAAATCTTAAATATTGGAAAACTATGGCATTTAAAGCAAGTTTCAAATTCGGTGATTCAGACAATTTTGATGTACTGAACTTTAAGGTCAAATTCAACCGTGACGTAGATCCTAAAGGTCGTCCGGCGTCTGATGTGTATGGTGGTAAGATTTGGCTTGAAATTGAATCTACTCCTGACACGGCTGTTCTTGAGCGCATGTTCAAGCAGTATGCCCCGTGTTCCGGCTCTGTTGTCTTCAAGAAAGCCAATGAAGATTCCAAGATGAAAGAGCTTACTTTCGAAAACGGTTACATTACCGATTATGAAGAAAGCCTGTGCGTAGCGAATGACTACCCGATGACCATCAAGTTTGCCGTGTCTGCCCAAACTGTACAGATGGAAAATGCCAAGTTCGTACAGGACTGGCCAGATGCCAACTGATGACATTAAGGTTTACTATTGGAAGATGCCGGAAAAGTTTCCAATACTTTTTCGGCATCTTTGAAACAACAAGAAATTGTTCAATATTTATTGATTATGGCAGGAAGTCCTTTAAATACAGTAGTAACTAAAGTTACGATTAAAGGTGAAGACTTAAAATTCATTTCTCTTCGTCTTCACCAAAAATTTAATGCGCATCATACCTTTACCATCATAGTCAATTACTTATCCCCCAAAAACGCATTCCAGCAAACCCCTCAAAAATTCATCCAATATATAGGGGAAACTGCCAATATAACTTTTTCACACAAGCAAACAGGAGAAACAAATGAGTTTGCAGGCATAGTGACTCAGGTGGAAATGGTAGGAAGCGCCGGGGAATGTGGAGGTATTGCCATACATGGGTGCAGTCCGACGATTCTGTACGAAAACAATCAGACCATGAACTCATGGACTGATCAAACACTACAGAATATTGTGAATAAGGCAGTAGAAGGCATGTCACCATCATTAAAGAATAATCCCCAGCATACAACTGCCATACCTTATCTTGCCCAATATAAAGAAACAGTTTTCAATTTTATGAACAGGCTGTCCATGCAATATGGAGAATGGTTCTATTATGATGGCAAAGACATCTTTTTCGGTAATCCGAATAAAACGGAAAGCACGAAAATCATATATGATATGGATCTGGAAGAAGTGCGCCTGATAGCCAATCTAATTCCCGGAAAATATAAAGGTTACAGCTATGAATATGATAAAAACGACACTCCAATAAATGCTGAGCCTTCTGTTCCTTCCATGGATTCATATCAAAAACAAGCCCATGATATGTCTGAAAAGGCATATTCAATACCTGCCATACAGGTCTCTAATCCATATACTGCCACTTCGGGAGAATTAAAAAAGCAAATGGATATTATGAAGAAAACATCTGCTTCCAATTTGCTGAATATCCGAGGAAAAGGAAATACCTGTAGAATAAAAATAGGTGGAATCGTAGAAGTATCTTTTCCTGAGCCGATGAACCTATCTCCACTAGGAAGTTTCCGAATAACAGAAATGGAACATACCGTAAAAAGGGATGGTCATTATAGTAACGAATTCTGGGGAATACCGTCATCATCAGAATATATTCCGATAAATGAAAATATTCCTCTGCCTATGGCCACTCCAGAAATGGCAACTGTTACATCAAACGCTGATGAACAAAATCAAGGCCGAGTAAAGGTACGCCTGGACTGGCAAAATGACGAACAAACAACCAACTGGATAAGAGTACAAAGCTCAAACGCCGGATGTAGCGAAAAGGTCGGAACAAACCGAGGATATATGTTCATACCTGAAGAGAATGATCGTGTAATGGTCAATTATGAACAGGGAGACCCAAGCCGGCCGTATGTAGCAGGAAGTATATACACAGCAAAGACCGGTAAAGGCGGTGACAAGAACAACAAAATAAAAAGTATTGTCACCCGTAGCGGATGTCGTATCCTATTTGACGATGAAAAAGGAAGCATCACAATAGCCGACCAAACAGGAAAGCAGATGTTGTTGCTTGACGGTAAGGACACTATCACTGTAACTGCAACAAAAACGATTGTGCTGACAAATGAAAAGTCAACCATACATATGGAAGAAGACCGTATCGGAATAACTGCAAAAGAAATCTGTATTGACGCATCCGATACATTATATCTGCAATCGAAAGACCAACAGATAACAGTGACAAAATCCGGAGAAGGCATTCATTGTAAAGGGAAAACCATATCCACAGAATCTGAAACAACAAAAATGGATACCCAAAATGGTGAAATAACAGCCAGTACGGAGTTGTCCCTTAGCGGAAACAGCAAAGTAACGGTTGAAGGAGGTTTGGTTAATATTAATTCGTAAGCAAATGGCTATATCATCATCAATTATACAAGAGTATTACCATGTTGTAGATTATTGGGCTGAAACAGACAAGGATCGAACATGGAGGCTGGCTATATGGAAAGTTACCTATGCCGAAGTGGATCTGGTAGACAAGTTCCTGGAAATTGAACGCTCCATATACGGCCAGTTTGATGATATATTTTTCAGATTTGAGAGCCGGTTTACAGACACGGAAGAAGAGTTTGCAGCTTCTTTATGGAAAGAATATGCAAGCTGGTTCACTGAAAAGGTAGAAGAAAAATATGATATCCTAAGAGCCTTGGAAAAGGATGGGATGCTTATTCATAAATATGCCCCTAATACAGAATCAGAACCAACCCTTTCGAATCTCTGGAAAGAAATGCTACGCTTCAAGTCCTGCATAAAAGGACTGGAAGACAAGAGTTTCTGTATCTATTTTCCCCCAGGTAACCCTAATGGGGATATGCGCAGCGGGCTATTCAAACAGATGTTGCAACAAGAAATACCCCAAGGGATACGCTTTGTAACCATAGACTACAAGGAATCTCCCAAAATCAAAATGGAGAAATCTCCTGCCGTAAAAATATTAAAGCCACGGCTACACATGAATGAAGCTCTGGCTAACGGACTTGCCAAACAAGATAACGGGAATGACCTGCTGGCTCCTGAAAACCGCTTCAACAAACAGGTGACAGTTGTGATGGACTGTACCGCACAGAAAGACAAGAAGCTGATGGACAGAGAAGTCGGAAAGATGATTGAATATGCTTCCGAACTTAAAGACAAGGCCATTTCTATTTCCGCACTATTTATTGCAACTCAGGCATATTATGCTATCAAAGAGTACAGCACCTGTATGAAATATTGCGAAAAGACAGAGAAAGAGACTGAACAAGCCATGGCAGACGAAGTCCCAACGGGATACAGCTATTGGAAAATGACACTATATATGAAAGCTTCGGTATTAGCTTCGCAAAAAAACAGAAATGAAGCAATACAGCTATATACACGCGTAGCGCAAGAAGCAACGAAAAGAAAAGATCCTTTTGCCATCATGGAAAGCTATTGCATGGCGGGATTTCTGTACTACGAGCTAGGCAAACTGGAGAAATCATTCGAATATTTGCTTCTTTCGCTCACGGGAGGGAACTATCTTGCAAAAGATATAAGAAGGAGTTCGAATTTCCTGTATGCTTCTCATCTTGCCCTTCATATAGGAAGAAAAATACGCTCACCCTATGAGATAGGCGTACTGGAAAAACAACTTGAAGTCTGGTTAGGGCAAGACTGGCGTGAACTAATAGATAACCCTGATATGGAAAACGCTTCTGCCCGCAGAAGAGCATCCATATTCAGTTGAGAGATATAAGAACAAATTATAAATTTAAATTCGGAAATTATGATTGACAATTACGGAATTGGCGGTAATGAAAAGAAAAATGATGTATCCGAAGGTATCGCGGACATCCCGCAGAATCGCACGATATTGGCTGCGCAGTTAACAAAAGACGAGTCCGTCTCTCTCCTGAAATCATTGAAGGACTGACAAAAATCGAGGACGTATTTGAGCATTTCAAGCCGGAAATAGACATTGAGTTTTCCGATGCAGAAGGACGCCCGGTAGAAGAGAATTTCCAGTTCCACAATGTTGGGGATTTTTCAGTAAACAAGATAACCGAACAAAGCAAGTTCCTTTCGGGGCTTAATACTGAAAAGGAATTTTCAGACCGTCAGGAAAAAGCATTGCGCAACAATAAGGTACTGCAACGTATTCTGGATAATCCTGAAACACGGAAAGCATATATAAACCTCCTGGATATGACACTCCAGGAACTGAAAAATAACGAAAAGTCTAATGCAGAAAATAAGGAATGACTATGAGCGAAAATAAACAACAGCAAGAGGGCATTTCTGTACAGAAACAGGCGGAACGCCCATCAGATTTTTCAAGCGAGTTGCAGAAGCTGGTCAAGTTCGGAGGATTCAACGCATTGGAATCATCGATTGACGGAATAGCCAGTATGAACCCGGAACGCAAAGCTCGACGCAAAATGTTCTTAACAGACCCAGAAAGGGCAAAAGAACGCAAAGAGCTGATCAAGCGACTGGAAATGTGGCTGAACATGCTGAAAGAAGGCAAGAGTATCAGCGAAATGATTGATATCTGCAAGGAAAAATCAAACTTAGTAGCTGATTTGCTGAAAAAGAACCAGATGAAAGCGATAGAAGAGATAAAACCGCTGGAAACATCATACAGAACGGTCATGCTTTTCTACAAGAATACAGAATCTGACAAAATCAAGAACATCTCCATCATCAATGCCTCCATGGAGCAATTGACTGATCTTGACAATTCCATCTACATTGATGCCATTGCCAATGAGCTGCGTGCTCACTTTGACCGCCTTGACCTGAGAACCAACTATTCACTGCTGGTTTTGCCAGGCTATCTGGGCTCGAACATGGTGCTCGAGAAATGGGCAAAAATAGCTCATGAAAACAAGGTAATGATAATTACAGACTTTGCAGACCTTGACAAACCGGATGATGTAATAGAACTCTTCTTCAACTCCAACCTCACCGGAGGAGATGCCTACAGATCAAACGTATGTATGACCTGCAACTATCTGATTGGTCGTGGAAAGTATGCAGAACTCGGTGAAGAAGAAGACTTGAGAATCCCTCCATCAGCAGCCCTGGCAGGAAGTGTGTACAAAACACTGATGTCGCAAGTGACTGCAGGAAAGAAACATGGAGGTCTGAGCGAGGTTAACGGCGTAGCATTCCCGCTGAAGAAAACGGAAATTTCCGAAATAGAAAAGATGGGACTGATACCGATGGTAAATGAATACGGCAAAGTGATGGCCTTCTCTGCCAAGACACTGTTCAACGGAGACAATCTGGGACTGCAGACCTATTCCGTAGTGAGAGTATTTGACTGGATAACCAAAGTCCTGTTTGATTTCCTCAACAGAAGAGCCTTTGAAAACTGGACAAACAATACCGAAAAAGACCTGCGCCGTCAGATTATAAAATTCCTGGACGGCATTCAAGGAGCAGACCGTCTGATAGAAAAATTCAAAATTCTAAGATTCGAACGCGATCCGAAACAGAAGGACCGTATATTCCTTGACATTCACATCACTCCATTCTTCCCGGCTAAGAGTTTCGTCATCAAACTGGACGGAACTAAAGGGGACGATGAAACTGAATGGAACGCAGACTATCAGAATGCGTAAATCCAATATAGACAAGAAATCAAGGGATCCCTTGATTTCTTGTTAATTTCTTATTACTCCTATCCTTATTCCATCAACTTTAAAAACGTTAATCCTCTATGTCATTATCAGGAAACATGATGTCCGAAGTACCGGACAGTGCAACCCTCTCCCGTGCCTTCGGAGAACTGTTCTCCGGTGCCAAGGAGACGTTTGACGGTCTGCAGAAGAATCTGGCAGGCGTCCTCCCCTCCATGCCCGGAATGCCCGTAGGGAAGTTCGGCGACCTGTCGGTAGGGATTGACATGCACCCGACCGTAACGCCGCCATCGCCGGTCATGGCCGTACCCCATGTGGGAAAGGTATATGACATCATGGCCGAGATCATGGCGGGGCTGGCGGCTGCAATGCCCGAACAGACGGGAGGCATAGGTGCCGTGGCGGCTGCAATGGCCAAGGGGATGGCACCATCGGTAAAGGTACACGGAAAGTGGATAGCACAGGCCGGCGTGGGAGTGCTCCTGCTGCCGGCATACGTCATACACCCCGCACCCATGGTGAGCGGGACGGCAGAAGCCGAAATGTACATGGGAAGCTCGACCGTGCTGGCTGACGGGGCGCCGTGCTCGACACTGACGCACCCCACGCTGTCGTGCAACATAGCCGGAATACCATCCATACCCAGGGCAAACAAGCCAAAGAAGGCGGCCAAGGCCCTGCTCGCACCGACGGCCATACTGACGACCGCAACGTCGGCAGGAAAGCCCGTGATGGTGGGAGGACCGCCCACAATAGACCTCTTCGCCGCAGGAATGAAGCTCGGGCTGAAGGGACTCGGAAAGATGGGAAAGAAATTCAGGAACTTCACCAGAAAGTTCACGCACGCCGTACACGCATACATAGAAAGCCTCGGGCTGAACCCGAAGCTGACGAAGATACTGAAGAAGACCGCCTGCACCGTACTGGGTGAACCGGTGGACGTGGCCACAGGAAGGGTGTACCATACGAACACAGACTTCGAGCTGCCGGGACCGATTCCCATCGTGTGGGAACGCACCTACTACAGCGACGCGGCCGTGGACGGACCGCTGGGATACAACTGGCACCACAGCTACAACATGGGAATACACCCGCTGGGAGAAGAGGCCTTCCTGTTCAGACATGCGGACGGAAGGGAATCCGCACTGCCCGCACTCGGCGAGGGGGAAAGCCACTTCGACCATGAAGAACAGCTGACATGGACAAGAGACGCGGAGGGATACCTGCTGGAGGATGCAGACGGTATGCTGTACCGTTTCAACGGACCTGAAAACAGACAGGGATACAGGATGGTCTCCTCCGTGTCGACAAGGGACGGCTTTGCCGTAAGGTTCACCTACGGGGCCGCAGGTAGCCTGAAGGAGATAGCCACGTCGAGGGATGAAACGCTACGGGTGGACACCGACGACAAGGGAAGGGTGACAGCCGTAACGCTCGTGACGGACGCGGAAGAGACACTGCTCGTAGGATACAGGTATGACGGAAACGGAGACATGGTGCAGACCACCGATGCAAGGGGCGTGAGCAAGCACTTCGAGTACGGAAAGGGACACCTGCTGACACGCCTGACCAACCAGGGAGGAATGGCATTCCACTGGGAATATGAGGGAGAAGGGGAAAACGCAAGATGCGTCCATACATGGGGCGACGGAGGCGTGATGGAATACTTCTTCGAGTATGCACAGGGAGTGACAAGGACACGCAACGGAGAGGGAGCCGTATCCGAATACCACTATGACAGCGACAGGCTGATATACAAGGTGGTGGATGCCAACGGGGGGATTACCCGGAAACAGTACAACGCATACAAGGAACTGGAAGTGACGGTGGACCCGGAAGGGAACTGCCGGAAGACCGAATACAACCGGTACGGACTGCCGTCCGTAATCACGGACGCCAACGGGAACACCACCCTGCTGACCTACGACGGGGACCGCAACCTGACCCGGATGAAGACACCCGGAGGAAGGGTGCTGGCGTGGGATTACGACACGATGGGAAGGCTGACGGCACGCACCGGACCTGACGGGCAGAAGACACGGTACGGGTACGAGGGAAAGCTGCTGAGGACAATCACCGACGGACAGGGACGGACATACAGGCTGACCTTCGATGACCGGTACAACCTGACGATGATGGAATACCCCAACGGACTGTTCCGCAGGTGGAGCTATGACCGCAGGGGAAGGCTTGCCGAGGAGGTGGACGTGAAGGGAAACGCCACCAGATACGGATATGACGAGGCGGACAACCTGATCCGCCTGGAGGAGCCGGACGGAAACACGCACCGGTTCGAATACGACGCCATGGGAAACATGGTACATGCACAGGACGGAATCAGGGAGGTGAGGTTCACCTACGGCGCACTGGGCGTACTCAAGAGCAGGGAGCAGGAACGGCACCGCATCACATTCGGGTACAACAGCGAGCTGCAGCTGAAGAGGATCGGAAACGAGGCCGGAGAAGACTACCGCTTCGAACTGGACGGACTGGGACAGGTGACGGCGGAGACCGGATTCGACGGAATACGCCGGGAATACGAGCGTGACGGAGCCGGGAACGTGGTACGGGTAGCCAGACCGGGAGGAAAATGGACACGCTACGAATACGACGGAGAGGGAAACATACTCCGCGAGCTGCAGTACGACGGTGAAGAGAGCCTGTACACATACGACAAGGACGGACTGCTCATAAAGGCGGGCAACGGAGAATGCCTGACCGAACTTGTCAGGGACAGGAAGACAGGAAGGGTCACGGAGGAAAAACAGGGCGGGCACTCGGTGCGCTCGGAATACGACAAGGAGGGAAACCGCACGCGCGTGACCAGCACTCTGGGAGCCGACATACGCCATGCCTATGACCGGGACGGATACCTGCAGTCCATGCAGGCGGGTGAAGGATGGAAGGCATCGTGGATGCGGGACAGTGCGGGGCTGGAGATGCAGCGTACCTGCTCAGGCGGAATCACCGTCCGCACCGAACGGGACCGCTTCGGACGTGAGACAAGGAAATCCGTGCGCTCGGGAAGCATCGAGAGGGGCGCATGGAGATATGAATGGGGCATGGCAGACAGGCTGCTCTCTAAGGAGAACGAGCTGACGGGAACGGTCATGCGCTACGACTACGACCGCTTTGACTTCCTCATACGCCAGGAGACCACAAAGGGCTCCGCTACGGACGTGATATACCGCGTGCCGGACTTCGTGGGAAACCTCTACGGCACTCCGGAGAGGAAGGACCGCAGGTACGGTGCCGGAGGAAGGCTGCTGGAGGATGCGGAATGCATCTACCACTACGATGACGAGGGGAACCTTGTCTTCCGCGAGTTCAGACAGCCAAGGGAGGATGCGGTAAGGCATGACCGCAGGCGCATGGAAAGGGAATACGGAATACGGCGTCCGGTTACGGACATGGGATGGATATACGAGTGGACATCCGGCGGTATGCTCAGGCGGGTGGTACGCCCGGATGGCAGGTCCGTGGAGTTCCGCTACGATGCGCTGGGACGACGTACGGCCAAACAGTATCTCGGAAAGGTCACACGCTGGGTATGGGACGGCAATACACCGCTGCACGAATGGGTTGCCGCCGCTACAGACAATGACGGACGGGAGGAAGCCTCCTGCCCTGACGGGAACAGCCTGACCACATGGGTCTTCGAGGAAGGGACGTTCGTTCCTGCCGCAAAGATACGGGGAGACAGGCAGTATTCCATCGTGTCCGACTACTTGGGCACACCCATCCAGATGTACGATGCACAGGGAAACAATACTTGGGACTGCACGCTAGATATTTACGGAAAAGTGCTTGCCGTTGACAAGGGAACGGAGTTTGATTGTCCGTTCAGGTTCCAGGGACAGTATGAAGACGCAGAAACAGGACTCTATTATAACAGGTTCAGATATTATGATCCTAATTTTGGAGGATATATTTCTCAAGATCCTATTGGATTAGAAGGTGATAATACTACAATCTATGGTTTTCTTGAAAATCCGAATATCTATATTGATATTTTAGGGTTAAAAAGAGGCCCTAGAACTGGTGCCTTTAGAACACTTCCTGAACGTAATGGATATACTTTACATCATATTATACCAGATGCATTACGTGAACACCCTTTGTTAATAGAGCTAAATTATGACATTAATAATATCAAAAATCTAATATATCTACCTAATTCAGACAAGATGAATAGTCCAAGAACTATACATTTAAAACGTGGCAGGCATGTAAAAAGATATTTTAACACAGCAGAAAAGAAATTAGACAAAATTTATTTACTTAATGCTAGTCCAGAAATAAAACAAATGCAACTTGACACGTTTATTGACAATATGAGAAAAAGATATATGATAAATGATCCTAGAGTAAAACTTAATAAACATTAAATCATGAATTATTTATTGACTGTAACAAGTAAGCCATTATATCCACTTTGTTTTGATACTAAAAACAGTGTAAATGGCAGTGACATAGCAAACGGAAATTATATTTATGGATATAATCAAGAACCTTTGATTTATAATGATACAAACAATAGTAATATCAGTTTTGAAAAATTATTAACATATGATGTTATAAAAACAGTTGGAGGAGGTTTGTTAGTATCTGAAAAATTAAAGAAAATTATCATAGAAAATTTTCTTGACGACATACAATTGTTTGATACATTTTTTCTCTATAAAGGAAAAGAATGCACCTCTTATAATGCTATAAATATTCATAACAAAATGGAATGTTATGATTTAGAACAATGTATATACACAAATGACACTATTGATGAAGATGATGAATATGATTTTTTAAAAGTTCAAATAAAAACAGCACCATTAGAAGAATATGGAGTAATCCATAATATAGTAAGAAATTCTTTCGACAATGAAATTATAGTAAGTGATTTTTTTGTCAAGAAAATAAGAGAATCTAAAATAAATTCAATTAAATTCCTAAGCAATAAGGATTTACTTAAATATGAACTATTTTAATTTATAAAATAAATTTTCTATACCAACATTATAATATGGGCAATTTATCAGAATATCATAATTTGGAAAGTAAAACGCAATTCTATAATTGTATAACAATCAATACTGAGCAAGAGTTTGAAACTGCGTTTAATCATATCAAAGTAAACTCTAAAGATTATGTTTTCCGTTCAGTTAACGAAGCCAAATTCAAACTTTATTCATCTGCTCAGCGCCAGTGGATATGGAATGATTTGTCTAACAAATATACTTCTTATAAAGATTATGTCAATAGTTTTATTGTAAATGTTCAAAGTCATCAGCATATAGTTTCTTTCTTTTATAACAACCATATTCCGCTGAATGATTTTGTCATTCTTGCATTACTTCAACACTATAGTCAGCCATCCCCGTTGGTTGACTTTACCTATAATCCACTTCTCTCCCTGTTTTTTGCATTTGACAATGTCAAACCCGGAACTACAGGAAATGAGATTGACAATTATGTTTCGCTATACCGCTTGAAATATACACATCCTTGTTTTTGCAGTATTCAGGATGTTAATGTTCATGGAGCAGACACATTAAGTTACGCATTAAGGAATCTGAATATGGCTCAAATAGATACAAGCAAGGTATTGTTTGATATTCGGAATCTTACTTACAATGAATATGCTGATATTGGAATTATGCTTGTTCATGGAGATAAAATGGGAATAACAAACATTCAGATTCCAGCCTTAGGTTTTACCTGCACCTACAACATAACCAATCCAAATCTCAGAAACCAAGAAGGACTGTTTATGTTGAATACAACAGAAGATATTCCTCTGGAAGACCTGATAAGAAAAAAACATCGATATGTAGGTCCACTTATTGATTGTTATGACATCAATAAGGAGTTGGAACCATATATAAGAACTACATATCTCGATCCAGCAGGAATTAATCATTCATTAATTTATCCACAGGATAAAGATTCACAAAACCTGAGAAACTGGTTGGGAAGCTTTTGATAAAAATCAGATTGAAAGATGATGAATTTTTATCATTATAAGTTTGTCGGTATATCTGTCTAATAATTAAACATATACCGACAAACTTATTTTTCCAATATTCCCGTTGGCATATTCCTGTTTTTGGAGTAAATTTGTAGCAAATTTATATACTTAACAGACAATACAATGGTAAACAGCATATCATTAAAAGGCTTCACAAGCTTTACAGACAATAGTTTTTCATTTACCAATGGGATAAACATACTCATTGGCAAGAACGGAACAGGAAAGACACATGTACTAAAAAGCCTGGCATCTGCCATGCAGGCACGCCATGAATTTCAGGCAAAGCAAACCACTTCGAAAGAACAGTTTGAGTATATTCTGGCAGAAAACATGAGCCACTATTTCAAACCGGACTCAATAGGCAATCTGGTAAATAAGAATATTATTTCAGGAAAATCAACTGTCGGCATAGTAATAGACGGAAAAGAACTATTATTCAGTTTCTCTACAACTTCAAAGACAACAGTAAAGATAGAGAAGGATGACAAATGGGATGATTGCCAATTCATATACATTCCGCCGAGGGAAATGTTTTCGCTGTTTGAAGGTTTTATCGGACTGAGCAGCAAGCGTGAGCTTTCATTTGACAAGACCTATATCAATCTGGCCCACTCGCTTGCCCTTCCTATCTTGCGGGATTTGGAAAGCAATCCGTTAAAGTCTGCCATAGAGCTGCTGGAAAAGGAACTGGGATTCAAGGTGCTTCAGATGAACGGCCGTTTCTATATAGAGACCAACAACAAACCAATGGAGGCACATCTTGTTGCTGAAGGATTGAGAAAGCTGGCATCCATACTTTACCTTATACTTAATGGAGAAATAAACAAGAATACCATTCTGTTCTGGGATGAACCCGAATCAAACCTTAACCCGGCTCTGATACGTGTAGTGGCAGGATTTATCCGTGAGCTTGAGAAATGCGGCTTGCAAATATTCATTGCCACACATGATTATCTGCTCACCCACATGCTTTCCCTTTACTCCGAATACAAAGAGTATACCAACATCAATATACGCTTTTTCGGACTACATAAAGAGGAGAACACTATCAGTGTGGAAGAGGGAGAAACACTTGCCACAATACAGAACAACCCAATACTGGAAGAGTATGCGGCTTTTTATGAACTGGAACAACAATATATGAACGACTATGAGTAACTTTCAGGAAAGCGGCATCAACTTCTGTTTCCATCCCAACTGGACTGTATTGAAATATGACGAGCATCTGGCTCATAAAAAGGTAGAGAAGCTTATCAAGCCGACTAAAGCCGTCGATTTTCTGGGCATACATAACGACAGGCTGTATCTGGTAGAAGTAAAGAACTACCGTGACCATACTGATGATGAAAGTACAAAAGAGGTATTGAAAGGCAAAGGAGACGAACTCATGCGCCGTATTGCCATCAAGGTAAGGGACACCATTGCCACATCAACCGGTTCGGCCAGATTCTCTACAAATGATGAAGAGTTCTTTACCCAAGTAAACCAACTTCTGCTTGACAGCAGCAAGAAACTGACAATAATAGCCTGTATTGAACTTGATGTATCCAATGACAAAGAAAGGAAAGCCAAAATGGGAATATGGATGCAAACACTGAAGCAAAAGCTATCGTGGCTACACCCGGCCAAAATATCCGTAAACTCCGTAGATAACATAACGGATATAATGCCAGACTTGAATGTCTCATTCATATAATCATAGGAGTGGAAATATCTTGTATAAATAACAGGTATTTCCACTTTCTCATTTTATATGATTCGTTCTACAATCCATAATGCAACCAATCTTCTCTCCCACCAGTCTGCTGATGATAGGAATACGCAGAATATCTGTCAGCATCCAATTTTATCAGTATTTATTTGGAGTTATCGATTTTTATTTTTATTTTACGAGCGGTAATATAAAAACGTTAATCCTCTATGTCATTATCAGGAAACATGATGTCCGAAGTACCGGACAGTGCAACCCTCTCCCGCGCCTTCGGAGAACTGTTCTCCGGTGCCAAGGAGACGTTTGACGGCCTGCAGAAGGAGCTGGCAGGCGTCCTCCCCTCCATGCCCGGAATGCCCGTAGGGAAGTTCGGCGACCTGTCGGTAGGGATTGACATGCACCCGACCGTAACGCCGCCATCGCCGGTCATGGCCGTACCCCATGTGGGAAAGGTATATGACATCATGGCCGAGATCATGGCGGGGCTGGCGGCTGCAATGCCCGAACAGACGGGAGGCATAGGTGCCGTGGCGGCTGCAATGGCCAAGGGGATGGCACCATCGGTAAAGGTACACGGAAAGTGGATAGCACAGGCCGGCGTGGGAGTGCTCCTGCTGCCGGCATACGTCATACACCCCGCACCCATGGTGAGCGGGACGGCAGAAGCCGAAATGTACATGGGAAGCTCGACCGTGCTGGCTGACGGGGCGCCGTGCTCGACACTGACGCACCCCACGCTGTCGTGCAACATAGCCGGAATACCATCCATACCCAGGGCAAACAAGCCAAAGAAGGCGGCCAAGGCCCTGCTCGCACCGACGGCCATACTGACGACCGCAACGTCGGCAGGAAAGCCCGTGATGGTGGGAGGACCGCCCACAATAGACCTCTTCGCCGCAGGAATGAAGCTCGGGCTGAAGGGACTCGGAAAGATGGGAAAGAAATTCAGGAACTTCACCAGAAAGTTCACGCACGCCGTACACGCATACATAGAAAGCCTCGGGCTGAACCCGAAGCTGACGAAGATACTGAAGAAGACCGCCTGCACCGTACTGGGTGAACCGGTGGACGTGGCCACAGGAAGGGTGTACCATACGAACACAGACTTCGAGCTGCCGGGACCGATTCCCATCGTGTGGGAACGCACCTACTACAGCGACGCGGCCGTGGACGGACCGCTGGGATACAACTGGCACCACAGCTACAACATGGGAATACACCCGCTGGGAGAAGAGGCCTTCCTGTTCAGACATGCGGACGGAAGGGAATCCGCACTGCCCGCACTCGGCGAGGGGGAAAGCCACTTCGACCATGAAGAACAGCTGACATGGACAAGAGACGCGGAGGGATACCTGCTGGAGGATGCAGACGGTATGCTGTACCGTTTCAACGGACCTGAAAACAGACAGGGATACAGGATGGTCTCCTCCGTGTCGACAAGGGACGGCTTTGCCGTAAGGTTCACCTACGGGGCCGCAGGTAGCCTGAAGGAGATAGCCACGTCGAGGGATGAAACGCTACGGGTGGACACCGACGACAAGGGAAGGGTGACAGCCGTAACGCTCGTGACGGACGCGGAAGAGACACTGCTCGTAGGATACAGGTATGACGGAAACGGAGACATGGTGCAGACCACCGATGCAAGGGGCGTGAGCAAGCACTTCGAGTACGGAAAGGGACACCTGCTGACACGCCTGACCAACCAGGGAGGAATGGCATTCCACTGGGAATATGAGGGAGAAGGGGAAAACGCAAGATGCGTCCATACATGGGGCGACGGAGGCGTGATGGAATACTTCTTCGAGTATGCACAGGGAGTGACAAGGACACGCAACGGAGAGGGAGCCGTATCCGAATACCACTATGACAGCGACAGGCTGATATACAAGGTGGTGGATGCCAACGGGGGGATTACCCGGAAACAGTACAACGCATACAAGGAACTGGAAGTGACGGTGGACCCGGAAGGGAACTGCCGGAAGACCGAATACAACCGGTACGGACTGCCGTCCGTAATCACGGACGCCAACGGGAACACCACCCTGCTGACCTACGACGGGGACCGCAACCTGACCCGGATGAAGACACCCGGAGGAAGGGTGCTGGCGTGGGATTACGACACGATGGGAAGGCTGACGGCACGCACCGGACCTGACGGGCAGAAGACACGGTACGGGTACGAGGGAAAGCTGCTGAGGACAATCACCGACGGACAGGGACGGACATACAGGCTGACCTTCGATGACCGGTACAACCTGACGATGATGGAATACCCCAACGGACTGTTCCGCAGGTGGAGCTATGACCGCAGGGGAAGGCTTGCCGAGGAGGTGGACGTGAAGGGAAACGCCACCAGATACGGATATGACGAGGCGGACAACCTGATCCGCCTGGAGGAGCCGGACGGAAACACGCACCGGTTCGAATACGACGCCATGGGAAACATGGTACATGCACAGGACGGAATCAGGGAGGTGAGGTTCACCTACGGCGCACTGGGCGTACTCAAGAGCAGGGAGCAGGAACGGCACCGCATCACATTCGGGTACAACAGCGAGCTGCAGCTGAAGAGGATCGGAAACGAGGCCGGAGAAGACTACCGCTTCGAACTGGACGGACTGGGACAGGTGACGGCGGAGACCGGATTCGACGGAATACGCCGGGAATACGAGCGTGACGGAGCCGGGAACGTGGTACGGGTAGCCAGACCGGGAGGAAAATGGACACGCTACGAATACGACGGAGAGGGAAACATACTCCGCGAGCTGCAGTACGACGGTGAAGAGAGCCTGTACACATACGACAAGGACGGACTGCTCATAAAGGCGGGCAACGGAGAATGCCTGACCGAACTTGTCAGGGACAGGAAGACAGGAAGGGTCACGGAGGAAAAACAGGGCGGGCACTCGGTGCGCTCGGAATACGACAAGGAGGGAAACCGCACGCGCGTGACCAGCACTCTGGGAGCCGACATACGCCATGCCTATGACCGGGACGGATACCTGCAGTCCATGCAGGCGGGTGAAGGATGGAAGGCATCGTGGATGCGGGACAGTGCGGGGCTGGAGATGCAGCGTACCTGCTCAGGCGGAATCACCGTCCGCACCGAACGGGACCGCTTCGGACGTGAGACAAGGAAATCCGTGCGCTCGGGAAGCATCGAGAGGGGCGCATGGAGATATGAATGGGGCATGGCAGACAGGCTGCTCTCTAAGGAGAACGAGCTGACGGGAACGGTCATGCGCTACGACTACGACCGCTTTGACTTCCTCATACGCCAGGAGACCACAAAGGGCTCCGCTACGGACGTGATATACCGCGTGCCGGACTTCGTGGGAAACCTCTACGGCACTCCGGAGAGGAAGGACCGCAGGTACGGTGCCGGAGGAAGGCTGCTGGAGGATGCGGAATGCATCTACCACTACGATGACGAGGGGAACCTTGTCTTCCGCGAGTTCAGACAGCCAAGGGAGGATGCGGTAAGGCATGACCGCAGGCGCATGGAAAGGGAATACGGAATACGGCGTCCGGTTACGGACATGGGATGGATATACGAGTGGACATCCGGCGGTATGCTCAGGCGGGTGGTACGCCCGGATGGCAGGTCCGTGGAGTTCCGCTACGATGCGCTGGGACGACGTACGGCCAAACAGTATCTCGGAAAGGTCACACGCTGGGTATGGGACGGCAATACACCGCTGCACGAATGGGTTGCCGCCGCTACAGACAATGACGGACGGGAGGAAGCCTCCTGCCCTGACGGGAACAGCCTGACCACATGGGTCTTCGAGGAAGGGACGTTCGTTCCTGCCGCAAAGATACGGGGAGACAGGCAGTATTCCATCGTGTCCGACTACATGGGTACCCCCGTTCAGATGTACGACAGCGAGGGAAAACGGATCTGGGACTGCATGCTGGACATCTACGGAAAAGTGGCGGACTTCAGGGGAGAATCACTGTACGACTGCCCCTTCAGGTTCCAGGGACAGTATGAGGACGCAGAAACAGGACTCTATTACAACAGGTTCAGGTATTATGATCCAAGCGTAGGATTATACATAAGTCAGGATCCGATAGGACTACAAGGAAGTATGCAACTTTACGCATACGTTCATACCCCAAATAGTTGGATAGACTCATTGGGATTGAAAAAATATATTGTATATCAAGCCCCAGTGTTAGATGCTAATGGTAAACCGACAGGAAAAGTCTATACTGGTAGGACAAGTGGTGCTGATGACATGACGCGACAGCAGATTCTTAATAGAAGAAAATCTAATCATCACCGAAAAGATATAGGACAGTTAGTAGCTATATTTGAAACAAATAACTACAAAACAGTAAGAGGAGCAGAACATTATTACATAGAGGAAGCACGAAAGACAGGGGAGGCAGCAGATCAGATTGCCGGAATTTCTGATAGAAACTTTGGGAAAAATGGCAAAAAATTAAAAGGAGATGAATATATGGAAGCTTTTTTTAAAGAGAAATCTGATTTAAAACAACCTAAGTCTTCAGAATTAAGTATATATCATTAAAAAACATCAAGATTATGACTAAAAATAAGTATGGTAATGTATATGAGATAAAGTTATCCAATGGAAAATATGTTTATGTATGTTGGATGAAAGAATTTAGTTTTGGCATATTCAATTATATCTCTGAAAAGCCTATAATAGATGCAAACAGCTTGTTATCTGCCGGGTTTAAGACATACAAAGCATGCAAAGAAACAGCGATTAGAAAAAAAATATGGAAATTAATAGGGCATATTGATTTGGAAAAAGAGAATATTATTTATCCCGATTTAGTGATTTTTCTACCGTATAACAAGGAACTTTTTATCAAACAATCGGAGGTTATGAGAAATGGTGATGGTGTAAAAGTAACAACTGATGAATACTTAACTCTATTAAAGAAAGGATATATTTATGGTTTTTTTGATAACTATCAGACTTTTGAATTATGGTTATCTGGTAATATAGAAAATTACCCTGACAGTGAAAATATTTTTCCTTTACCATCTCAATATAGTTAGGCAAAGTGGTAAGATTTCTATTGATATAAAATCAGTAAGAGGGTGGCAAAAGACATTTCTCAATTAAGTATAAATATAACATAGGAAGTGGCTCTTTAGAAATATATCGATACTTCAAAGCTTTACTTGTTGAAACATATTTTTTAACCCAATATAAAACATTTCCAATTCTTTTTAACAGGCTGCTAAACATTTATAAAAATGGTCATGTTATAATAGGTTGGAAAGGGAAATTCATGTCTCATAATATTAATATAGAAAAATCACCTATTAAATCAATCGAAAAGAATGAAGGGAAATTTAGATATTATCTTAATCAATTAAAGATAAACAATTTGTGTTTATTATTTTATAATCATTCAATAATAGTAGCGATAACAAACAATTTATCCAAAGATGGAATATGAGTTTATTTATTATCTCAAAATAACACGATTTGAATATATTCTGAGTATCTCATAAAATTATATCTAATGTTGATTTTTTTAGTTAATTAATAAAGAATCAAATATAAGAATTATGGACATTTCTCCCAAAGACATAATCGTCCCCATTGCTACTGCCATATTAGGTGTAGCCTTGCCACTATTGCTTGGAGTAATACAACGCATCGATGAAAAGTATGAGTCAACTCGATTGATGAAACAATTCATCAATGAGCGTGCTACCAAATGTTTTGGAGGTATTCTTGTTGCAACCATATTGTTGTTGTTTTACCTACTTATAGCACCTCCAAACAAAAATGACTTCGGGATATTTACAGAATATGTCAACAACTCGGCAGTTATCATCGCTACAGTTGCCTGCGTACTTCTATGCTTCAGCTTTTTCAGGGTAATATGGCTGATATACATCTACCATAACCCTATAAATCTGCAAGAGCACCTGCTCAAAGGTAAGATAAAAATTGAAACCCGACAGGCATGGTTTGAATTTTTTGTATCAATGCTGAAACAGGACAATGTAAATGTACTGTCTAAAGGATTCGGCTCGCTATACGAATGGTGTATTGAGCTACGAAAAGGAAATGAATGGAAAGAAATACAGTATCCAAAAGAGTTTTATGACGGCATAATAGCCCTGAATGAAAAACTATGCAGTCAGAAGAAAAAGGTTGTATCAATTTCAAACGGAAACGATGCCCTTAAGATTTTCTTTGATGACACACAACTGACCATAATACATCCACTGACGTTCAACAAAATATGGATAGGACTGAACCAGCAGCTATATTACAACAGAAAAGATCTGATTCTGGAGTATTGGGGAGCTGCCCATCAGCATTTTAGTTTCTACATGGAACAGTATTATGAAGGCGAAAGAATAACACATTTAGACAAAACCATTACAATAACAAGAGAGCAAGCTGCACTGCGCCATAAAAGCAGAATGGACTTCAAGGAGTTTCATATTGCCTTTGGAGGCTTGTTGCTATATAAGAAAGAGTATGAACTGCTGAATCACATACTGTTTTATACAAATACCCAGCCACCTGTATATCATCTTATTCCGGGAAGACTGTCTGAAATAATACCAGTCTATATGGAACTATTGTCATTCAAACCGGAAAATGTGATGAAATATGAATCCAGATATCCTTTTATCGACCTGCACGACGGAATAAGAAATAACAACATCATAAACGGGTATATCCAACAGTACCTGATATTGACTATGTTTCGCTTATTCCAACTTAGCCCAGCCTACACCAGCGATAACTTTTTTGAGTTACCGGGACTACCGGGCAGCCTGTCTGATAAACAGGAGTGGATAAACAGTATTCCAATCATAATAAAAAAGCTGGAAAAAGATACTTCTATCCCTGAAATAGTGGAAAAGATACTACCGATGGAAGCAGGTGAACTGTATATGGCCAAGAAGAAATTGATATCACTGTCAGAATCCCTATTGGAGAATCTGAAAACAGCTATGATACAACAAAAAGAGTCTCTCCCATTATCACAAGAAAAAACAGAGAAATTCAGTCATACCATATCTAAAATGATAGAATATGAGTTTTCTACTTATTGGTCGATCTTTCCTCAAATATCTGTTGAAGATGATGCTATGCCGAGTAATTACATCATCTATGATGCCCTGATAGTAAAGTATGAAATCGAACCTACAGAAGTTTATGCAGATGATCAGACAATGGGATATTCGAATCTGGATGAAGTACTCGCACAGAATATCATACTTGAATTTAGATATAAATGGCTGTGGCATTTTGCCCGTCAGAAATCACAAAGCTACAACCTCACAGCAAATAAGGTAGCAGAAGCACTCAAAAAAATGAATCTGAATAAAGAGAAGCATGTAATATTAGGCTTCAGAGTAAACTGGTACTGTTGCTTCCAAGAGCTTGAAAAATGTGATGAAAGCAAATTGGTAACTCCTGACGGTATAGTGTTGTATGACCTCCCAGGCGAATACAATACAGACTTAAATAATGTGATTGTAATTATGAATAAAGAGGATTTGCCACAACTTTTATTCAAAAAGCCAGAAGTACTGGAAACTGAAAAATATAAACTGGAGTGTATTAATCAGAAATATAATCTCTATGCGTCCATACTTAAACTGAATGAAAATCCTGACTTGATGGAAAAATGCCGGAAAATAGGAACACATACGGAAAAGCAACTACAACAATCGGTATTGATATCTGCCGAACTGAATGTAAAAGTTGCATGGAGACTAAACATTAAAATGGTCTTGATTAAGATATCAGATTCACACAAAGGAAATGATGATTTGTCCAATATAACCCCATTTGAAAATGATGAAAAGTAGAAAAGAGAAAACGACAAGAAAAAGAGGTCTGACATCAGAAGAATACATTGACATATTGAACGAATCAAAACCAGATAAAAACGAATGGAAAGAATTGCTGAAAATAGCAATGGAAACCAGAAAGTTTGAAATCGAGCTGTATTGGAAACGTGCGAACTATTTCTGGCTCTTTGTCGCAGCCTTCTTCGTGGCATATTACCAGACAATCCCTTCAGAAAACAAACAGACAGAAGTGGAAAACATTCTCTTTATAGTTGGGGGATATTTCTTCTCTATTGGCTGGTATCTCGCAAATAGAGGCAGTAAGTATTGGCAAGAAAACTGGGAAAAGCATATAGCAGTATTATCACGACACTTGAAAACGCCTATATTTGAACTCTTAAAAAGTAATGAAAATAAAATATGGGAACTGAGCAAGTCATACCCATATTCCGTATCCAGAATAAATCAGGGATTAAACCTGGTTGTCATATCTATATGGTTTGCCTTATTTGGTTACAGAATTTATAGCTTTGGATTTTACCCATTCATTACTACCCCTGCAGCAGTAGTAATTCTGTTTGTAGTTACAAGATATGCACTTCACTTTGCCCGTAGTTTTGTAGTAAGAGAACCAACAGACCATTCAAAAGATTTTTTTCTCAATGACAAAGTCCATATTCATAAAAAAATAATTACAAAAAAAACGATCTTCACAGACCGGCTAAAAGAGTCATTGCCCTTTTAATTTAACACTCATAATAATTTCTATCGAAGCTTCTTGGTCTTCTTTTCCTAAAGGTATGGTGTCAATGACAACTTCTGTCTCAGAACCGTGAGGCTTAGTGATAATTGGGAATAGGTGCTTGTCTTGTTCTTCCACTTTACGAAAAATTTGGTATTCTTGAACCAGTACATTGCCAATAAAACCAAAAAAAGTGGTTAGTACAAGAGATTTCCAATTTATCTCCTTTTTCATATATACCTCACAATCCGGCAACAACTCTTTGTTTCCAAAGATAATAAATATATTCTATTCCCACAATTTATAGAAAAAATATTTTTCATGCATTTATGCATTCATTTTTATCAAGATTTGGAACTTGTTTGTCGTTCATTCTCTCTATATTTGCCATGTATGAAAATTAAATAAGAGAATATTATATGATAGAAAGAAGAGAACTTGAAAAGCTTAAAGAGGTAATAGAATACTCAATGCCTCAGATTGTGGATTATAATCCCCGTAGCGGAAGGTATTCCATAGAACTTGCAATGACCAAACATATTGATTTGGGTGAAGGAGATCATCATATACTATTTGCCCAAGGATATCTGAGAAAAGAAACAATATCTCTGTCTATTGTTTCAAATGAGCAGGTATTGCTTAATGTAAATCCACTTCCTTATATTGCAAACCAAGGAGATCGTACTCCTATCTATAAAATCTTGCGGGCATCGATTTATTTTGCATATGCCATGGTAAACCTGCCCACTGTTCATCGTAAACTTAAAAAAATTCCTTCAGAACATTTTCCATTTAACATATCAGATACTTACGAACAAAAAGGTAAAGAAATTGCCTTTATGAAAGATTTGTTCAAACTTCTAAGAGAAAAAAGTGCTTACCGTAGCTATCTGTCTGTTATACTACACAAAAACGCATCGAAACTCAAGGAAGCTATCAGTTTCTGTGATTATCAAGAAAGGGGAATAAAGGAAAAAATAAAGTATAGCATGAAACAATTGTCACCATACATACCAGACAAAGACAAAACAGCAGATATAACCCCCGATATCCTTGTCTGTGATCATATGGAAGACTCAAAAGATTATTATAATTGCCAGATAATATCACTCAACAGCAATAACAAATCTAAGGAAGAGTTTTGGTGGGAGTATCTAAAATTGAATATATTTTTATCATGTGTTGAATACAAAAACGCTTACTGTATCCTATTGAATCGATGGACAAGAAATAATATAAAGAACTGGATAAATGAATATCGTCAAAAGAATTTTTATGAGGCTGAAAAGGCAAAAGACAACATTGTATTTTATATAAAAGCAGGCTATAAAGCTTCTCCACGTATTTTAAATTGTAACGGAACAACCATTCCAACAAAAGTACTCAATTCTTATAAATAACTAATAAAGCTTAATTAGTAGAAAACTTTTGAATTACCCACAGCCGACAACCAGCCGGACCAGCTCGTCATAAAGTGGTTTCAGTAGTTCACACACAGGCTTGAACCAGCCGCTCAATGTGCTTTCGGAAAGACGGACACCCAGATGGCGGAACTCCCTGACCTGCCTGTAGAATGGAACGTGATATTCGTATTTCTGCAGGAGCATTTCGGCCAGCATGGTGGAACCGGCCAGACATTTGTAAACAGGAGAAGGTGGAAGCGAAGCAAGGATTACGCCGCTTTCACCTTCCTTGGGAAGACTCAGGTTGTCTTTCAGTCCATATTTGGGACGGAGTCTCCTTTACATACAGCCTGCCCGGTTCAAATTCCAGCGTACGTGTACGTTCCTCTCCGATCCGTCTGTAACGGTCCAAATCCACCCGGTCGGGTTCAATCACTACTTCAACTACCGGCAGTCCCTCCAGAAGTTCGCGGTTACGCCGGGATTCCTTCTTCTTTCCATCGGGTTTTGCTTTTGAAGGAATAACTGTCCTCTTCCCGGATGTTTTCATTTTGTCCGGTTGCAGAAACGGGATCGAACAGGGAGAGCTGGTTGGGGTCCAGGGCTGCCAGCTTTTCACTCCTCCGCCCGAAAAGCTGACGGTTCAGCCATGCTATCTGTGAAAGCAGTTTCCCGTTGGATTCGACAAGGGAACGGTTAGTCTCCAGGAGACCGGCTATCTTCTCCTGCTGACTCCTGATTATCTGTTCCATTGTATCCTGCTGAATCATCCGTTTCTATCTCTTTATATGATGTAAAGACACTGATTTTTAGGCAGATACGCAACCGGATACATGAAAATACTTTCAATAGAAGCCATCCTTTCTACTGGCTTTTAACCTTTTCAGCCTCTCGTTCGGATTGTCACTGATTCCTTCCACCATCATGACCAGGTCGCGCCATTCCATCGGATAAGACCCGCTTCGGCTGTCATAGGCCGGCAGCCGGAACGTGCCCTCTTCCAGACGCTTCACATACAATACCATGCCGCCGTCTTCAACATGGAGGAGCTTCATGGTGGTCCTGCTTCTGTTTATGAAGATGAAGACATCGCCCAGACGGACGTCATGTCCCATCCGGTCGTGAACCACTCCGCACAGAGAATTGATCCCCTTGCGCATGTCCGTCTTTCCGGGGCACAGAAAATAGTGCATGGTATCATTCAGACAGAACATGGCCGCATAATTTGTGTATCAATCCAAATGTCAGTTCAGGGTTTCCAGGACTGTCAAAATGGATTCTGATTCCGGAAGGAAGCTCTATTGTTACGTTACCACCCGCGCCTGACGGGAGATTGCCCCTGCGACACAGATCCAATGGAATGAACGTATCATCGGGAAGCTTGTCCGGATGGCTGGTGTAAGTACGGCTCAGGCCGAATTTCTTCTTCCAATAATGGAAACAGGAGGATGAATAGGCCTCATTCTCACAGAAATCTTTTATGGTCAGACCACTGCCCTGTTGTCTTTCATAAACAGACAGGAACTCTTCTTTACTCATTATTCGTTTCATGGCTTTTTTATTGGCAAAGTAACGGAAGAGTGGCGGGCTGTACAATGTGTATTTTATCGGATGCTTACAATCTTCCAAAGTTACAGCTCTCTATTTGTAAGCATACTCCGGTTTCAGGTATCTCGCAACTGACTTGATTTCCTCTCCGGTTGAAGGATGATCTTTGGGAGAAAGAACTACTGAAAATGAATCTTTCAGACCTTCGACTATCCTATACCGCTCTGTAAGTAAGAAGTTCCTATAGACCTGTGTCAGCTTGACTTTGCCATCCAACAAAAGTTCCTCAAACTCTGAATCAAACAGCCTGGTATCAATGAGCATCTGTTTCTGTTCTTCACAATGGCTGGCTTCGTTCACTCCAAGTTCATCAGTATATTTAGTTTCAACGGCAATCAAATGCCTGCCACCTTTATTATCCAGGAGCTTGATATAAGCATCCATGGCCGATCTGTCTTTTGTATATTTCTCTATCGGTGAGGGTATAAATTCCAGTCCGATTTCCGTAACAAAGTTACTTTTTCTTTGATAAAGCCGTCAGTTGGAGAACAAATTATCTGTGTATCAGATTGTTTTTAACACTTTAATTACCTCACGAACATACCTGGGGTCCTCCGCATAGCCAATATCTCGTAACCACTGCAGGTAGTTTCCTCCCTTGTACTTGTACTGCACCTTGGTATAGTAGGCACGGACGCTTTCCGTCCAATGGTTGAATTCGTAGTATTTTCCGGTTTTGGGATTGGTCAATCCGAACAGATTGTGACGGTTGCGGCAGAGCGGTGAACGGAACCAGCCCGTTTCAAGGATGGCTTGTGCCAGTACAATCCTTGGGTGCTGGATGCCGTTTCGGATGATTTCCTGATAGAGATTGGGAATGGTGAGTTCCGGCAAATGGGACTGCTTTGATTTTGAGAATGCCTGCTTACCATTTATTGGAATGGCTTGTTTTTGGGACGTCCTTTTGTCACTCTTTTGGTCGGTTTGCAGCTGTTTTTCTTTCACTGCAACAAGAGGGGGTAAGGAGTCCGTTCTGACTTTATGAACTGTATTCACTCCGAAAACATGCTCATTTGCAATGGCTTCTATCTTTTTCGATGATAAAACCTGCACGGAATCGGACGCTTTGCTAATCGTATAGAACTGTGCCGATGCACCAAGGGGCATCAGCAACAGCAGTAGGAATGGCAGAATTGTGTTGTACATTTCTTATTTAGGATAGGGTTGAAAATACTTTTGCGGTGTGTTCAAGCGGTTCATTCCGCAAAAATAACTGGTAAATAATAGTATATGGAAATGCACAACAGAAATCTATCCGAGATGCTGCCTTACGAGAAATTGGCAGTATTGGGAATTGACCGGGAAAAGGCAGACAGCCTTCCGGTCGATGTGAAAGAGAAACTGGCATCCGGAGAGGTTACCCCTCTCCTACAGGTGTCTATCCGTGCGCAAAACGGTGATGTCATCACCTTGCCGCTGAAACTCCAACTGACCACTGACCAACAAGGAAATCCGGCGCTGCTGGCTTACCCGGTTCGTGCCACATTGGAAACGGAACGCAACAAGACATTGCTTCTCACTGACCAGGAGGCGGAACGGCTGGGTAAGGGAGAGGTTTTCCAGAAGGCGGTGGAGGTTCGTGGCGAAAAGACGCAGCAGTACCTTCAGCTGGACCCCGAAACAAAGTCGGTTGTCCACCGAAGGGTAACGGACATTCAGCTGGAGCAGAAACTGAAGGACATGGAGAAGCTCAACGATATTGAGCTGGGTACGCAGCAGAAGCAACAGATTCGGGAGGGTAAACCGGTCGAATTGAATGTGGGCGGCGAAAAGGTGTCTGTCGGTGTGGACTTGAAAGAGCCGCAGGGATTCAAGGTCATTCAGGGTGACTTGAAGGAATGGGAACGCCAGCAGAAGCTCCGCTACGACGAGCAGCATCCCGAATACCTGGGACTGGTGATGACGGACAAGAACCGCTGGGAATACCGACAGGTGGTGGACAAGCAGTCGCAGGAGCGGGCTGTCAGGTTCGGCAGTGCCAAAGAGGAAAAATCCAAGGGTCTCAAACGCTAAATCCTTTTCCCTATGGTCAAGAAGAAAGAAGAAGATGTTGGCTTTGTCCGGCAGTTCAACGACTTGAAGAAGAAACATCCGGATGCGATGTTGCTTTTCCGCAAAGGGGACTTCTATGAAATGTACAAGGAGGATGCACTCAAGGCATCGGTGATACTGGCGCTAAAGGTGTCTGAAAAGGTAATTCCCTTGGAGAAGGACCCCATCAAGCTCCTGACCTTCCCCCGGCATGAACTAGACAGGCATCTGCCCAAACTGATCCATTCCGGCCAGCGGGTGGCTATCTGCGATGCGATAGACCATCCGGAGCTGATGAAAAAGGCAAAGCCGAAAGAGGAAATCGGCGGAAAAGTGAAAGACCCGGAGAAAGCAAAAGAAGAAATCATTCCAAACAAGGATTCTATGGCAAGAAAAAAGAAGGAACAGGCTGAGCAGGAAAAGCCTGTCAAGACAGTGAAGAAGGCTGTCGAGGAGAAACCTGCCCAAGAGAAAAAGGCGGAAGCGAAAGCGGAGGTCAAGAACGAACAGGCGTCCGAAACGAAGAAGGAACGCAAGCCGCGCGAGCCGCAGATGATTACTGCCAACGGCGAGAAGGTGACCCACGGTCATGCCTTCCAGAGTACCACCAATCCGGCGGACTGGTACTTCACCGCCAAGATGGACGGGGTGCAGCTGAAACCGCAGAAGATGGACGCTGCGGATTTGGCTGCCTACCAGAAGAAGGAGATGTCGGTGCAGCAGCTCATGGAGCGGTATTATCCCACCAAACTCCAGCCCAAAGTGTCGGAAGAGGCTTTCCGCATGCCCAAGACCATTGCCGGACCGGAGGGGGACATCAAGGTGGAGAAGTTCAATGTGTACAAGGAAAAAGACGAGCAGCGTCCGGACTACGGCAAGTATAAGTTCTATGCGCAGATGGGTGATACCAAGATGTCTGCCGTGGCTTCCCGGGAGGACCTGAACGCTTACTTCGACCGCACCATGTCACCGAGCCAGCTCATTGAGAAGAATTTCGGTGAGAGGTTGCACCTGAAGTCTGCCTACGAAAAGTACCAGCTTCCCGAAGGAGTGGACCCCAAAGGGGTGCGGGTGGCAAAAGACCATGCGGACAACAAGTGGAAGGTATCGATGGATATGGGCGACAAGGGCAAGACCAACCGCCATGAAATCTCCTTCGATGACGGCTATTCGCTCTTCAAAGCCAAAACGGCTACACGCGAACAGATTGCAGCCAAGTACCTGAACACCGAAATCACGGGCTTGCTCGCTGCTCATTCGATGAAGCAGGAAAAGACGGCTGCGTTGAAAATGTAACGGAATCAAACAGTATCAAACTCAAACAAGAATCAATATGTCAACTGTAATGGAATACGAAGAATTGGTGGAACTTCTTCAAGAGGGTAAAATCGGCTATCTCCGCTTTGTGCTGGAGGGTGAGAACGCACAGGATTTCCTGGACTGGTGCCGCACGCACGGCACGGATCCTTCGGATGAATCCGCTGAATTTTATGTCGAACAGACGGACATCAATCTGATGGACCGTCAGGTAATGGATGACGAAAGCTATGGCGTATGGAACTAACACATCCGGCAATGCCGGACAGGTAGCCATCGACCGCTTTGCCGAAATGATGATTGCCCGTATGGAGCAGATGAAGGCTTCCGACTGGAAAAAAGGCTGGATTGGCGGTGCATCCGGATTTGCAGGTCTCCCGCAGAACGTGGGAGGCCGCAACTACTCGGGTTCCAATTCCTTCTTCCTCCAGCTGCAGACCGCTGCCCAGGGCTACCGGATGCCGGTGTACCTCACCTTCAAGCAGGCCCACAACCTGAAAGCCCATGTACTGAAAGGCGAAAAAGCGTTTCCCGTGGTCTATTGGGATGTGCTGGTCAAGGACAAGAACGGACACAAGGTCAGTTCGGATGAGTATAAGGCTATGAGCAAGGAAGAGAAGAAAGGCATGGATGTCATTCCCTTCTTCAAGGCTTTCCCCGTATATAACATTGACCAGACCAACCTGACAGAGGTGCAGCCCGAACGGGTGCAGAAACTCATGGAGAAGTTCAAGGTGCCCGAACTTCGGGATAAGGAAGGCATGTATGTCCATGCCGCTCTCGACCGGATGATTGAGACACAAGGCTGGCTCTGCCCCATACAGGCAGACAAACGGGTGGACGGAGCTTTTTATTCACCAGCTCAGGACATCGTGGTGCTGCCCATGAAGGAGCAGTTCAACATCGGCAATACCCCCGAGGAAATCTATCGGGGCGGCATGGAGTTCTATTCCACCATGCTGCATGAGATGTCACACTCCACCATGACCCCGGAACGGCTCAACCGTGAGATGGGCGGACGCTTCGGAGACCCGAAATACGCCAAGGAGGAACTGGTGGCAGAACTGACGGCTGCCATGATCAGCCACTCGATGGGATTTGACAGGAAGGTGACGGACAACTCCGCAGCTTATCTGGATTCCTGGATTGGGGTGCTGAAGCAGGAACCGAAGTTCATTGTCTCCGTCATGGCGGACGTGAACAAGGCTTCGGAACTGATTCTGGACCATGTGGACAAACAGCGGCTGGCACTGAACGAGCAGCCCTATCTGACGAAGAACGACCCGTTTGCCCCGTTGGGCGAAGGCGAAGAGGTGCCGTTCAAGAATGCGGCCATTGTGAAGACAAGGAATGGCGACTACGCTATTCGTGCCTCCTACGACGGTGTGGAACTGGGTTTGAAGAAGGTGTCGAAAGATACAGCCAAGACCTACTTCCAGCTGACGGACTACAAGGACAAGGCTGCCTTCCTGAACATGACGGCGCACAAGACCTTCGAGCCGGAACTGGCTATGATGCAGCGGACACAGAAAACGGGTGCGAAAATGGGTATCTAACTGAAACGGTGGAGCTATGACGGACTACAAGGTAAACTTCAAGGAACTGAAAGCCAGAGTGGGCGTTGATGACGTGGCGTATGCACTGGGCTACAGGCTGGACCGGAAAGCCGGAATCGGCAAGTATGTGGAGATGGTGCTGGGGGATGGTCGAGATAAGCGCGACACGCTTATCATCAGTCACCCGAACGACAAGTCTTCGCAGACTTTCTTCCGCCGTGATGGCTCCCGTGGGGATGTGGTCACTCTGATACGTGAGAACCTGCACACGTTTCTGGTTTCCGGTAAGGACGAGTGGCAGAAGGTGGCCAAGGTACTGGCACGTTTTGCCAATATGCCCGAACCGGAGTACCGTGAGGACCTTGAGTACATCAAAGCTGCCAGGTCGGCTGCCGTATTCGACGCTTCACGCTACGAGGTGAAACCGCTCAATCCCAATCGGATTCCCGGACTGTTTGCACAGCGGGGTATCTCGGAGGAAACCGTCAGGGAACTGGCTCCGTTCATCGTGCTCATCCGGGACCGTCACAACGGGAACTTTGAAGGGTTCAACATCGGCTTCCCCTACACCAACGGTATGTCCGAAGAAGCGAAGGGTTATGAGATACGTGGCTATGGCGGCTACAAGTCCAAGGCTGCGGGCAGCGACTCTTCTTCTTCGGCATGGGTGGCAAATCTCACCCAAGGAAATCCGGAGGATGTGAAACAGGTGTATTTCTGTGAATCGGCATTGGATGCCATGGCTTTCTATCAGGAGAACAGGATGCAGCTGCACACGGATATGGCTCTGGTCTCTCTGGGCGGTACGTTTTCCGACCGGCAGGTTACGGGAGTGATGAGCCGTTTTCCTCATGCCAGGGCTTTCGACTGCTTCGACAATGACCTGGCTGGGCGGATCTACGGTCTGCGCATGGTTGCCTTGCTGGAAAACATCCCGATGAAAATCAGCAAGACCGACAAGGGACTGCAGGTGGAGGTCAAGGACAAGGTCTTTACGGTCAATCCGCAACGTCCCCTGTCGGCTCAGTTGGAAAAGCACTTGTCTATCCGCTACCAGGTGGGGCAATGGCTTCCGCCCAAACTCTTCAAGGACTGGAACGACTGTCTGTTGAAAAAGCCTATGGACATCCCCTCTGTACCACGCAAGGACGAACGGAAACAGCAGCTTTCCGAACGCAGAAAAGGTAATCTCAAAATGTAATGTATATGGATGCAATCAAAAAGAAATTAACCCTGGGTGTACTGGTGCTCTGTCTGGCAGGCGGAGGGATTCCCGCTTTGGCGCAGCAGATGGATCCGGCTTTGACGGCCACCGTCATAGCTCAGACGACAGAATTAAAGAACATCCACAAGAAACGCAAGAAGACGCAGGAGAAGATTATCGCCGCAGAAGCAGCGGTGACGGTGGCGCTCGACCGGGTGCATAGTGTAGAGGATAAGATGCTGAACTACCTCTCCAACGCACAGGGGGCGATGCAGAATCTCTATCAGATTAAGCGTGCAGGGGAACTGGTGGCTAAGGAAATCCCTCAGAACTGCAACCTGCTCCTGAAATCGGTGGGGAGCAATCTCAAGGGGACTGCCATTGCTGCCATGGTTTCGGATGAGCTGGCTGATGCCGCTACCCAGATGGCGGCGCTCTACCCATTCATGAAGCAGCTGGTCACGTCGGGAAGCTATGACGTGGCGGGAGCGGACGGAAAGAACGAGAAACACAAAGTAAATCTGCTCAACTCTTCGGAACGCTACTACATCGCCAACGAGGTGGTGAGCCGGCTGGAAGCCATCAATACCGACCTGTTTATCCTTGCCTGGCAGGTGCGTACCCTCTCTTGGAACGACCTCTGGTTTTCGCTCGATCCCGAAGGATGGGCCAATGTGATGTCGGGCAAGAATATCATCGGAGGTATCGTTGCGGAGTGGAACCAGGGGTACCTGTTGAAATGGTAAATAGGCAAATAGGTAAACTTGTAAACTAATCAGCTAATCACGAAGTAAGCAAGTAAGTTAGTAATAACAGCAACAAGTAATAGCGTAATAAAGTAAACAAATCATCCAAAAACAAAAGCGTATGGAAACCCAAAAGAAAATAATCGACCGCTGCCCTTTGTGTGGCGGCAATGTGGTCAAGACCTGCAAGGGCTACCGTTGTGAGCACAACCTGGGGGATCATCCTTCGTGTGTATTGAACATCAACGGCATCATCGGCAACCGCAAGATGTATGATGCGGAGATTGCCGAACTGTTGGAGAAGCGCTGCATACTCCTGGACGGTTTCTCCACCAAGGAGGGCAAGACATTCCCGACAGTTTTACAACTGGCTGACGACGGCAACATCCTGATGCAGTCTGTCGTGGGCAAATGTCCGCACTGTGGCGGTGAAATCCGCGTGGGAAGCCGGGCATTCAACTGTTCCAACTACAGCAACCAGACAGCCCCCTGCTCCTTTGCCATCTGGCGCAATATCGGCGGCCACCAGCTGACACTGGAGGAAGCCCGGGAACTCTGCGAGAAAGAAATCACCTCTCAAGAACTGGAAATGTACCGGGAAGACGGCTCTATCTACCGCAAACGACTCGGTGTATCACCGGACAAACTTCAAATTGTAAAGGTATGAAACCGGGAATGAAACTTAGCATGCTGCTGGTCACTGCCATCCTCTTTTGGGGTGGTCTGTTCTATTTCGCCAGCTGTGCCTCCAGTCCGGAAAAGCGGGCGGTGGAAATAGCGGAGAAAGCGCTGAAGGCAACCGTCGATAATCCGGAATCCATCAAGATTCTGGGTGTCAGCAAGGCAGATTCGGTATTCGGCAAGGAATACGTCAGTCCGCATGAGAAAGTATCGCTCTCCATGCACCTGATGCAGTATGGTCAGAAACTCATGGAGGAAACGGACTTCTTCGAGAATCTGGACAAGGACGACATTGGAATAAGCGAGCAGATGAAACGTCAGCTGGATGCCATGACTACCTTGCGGGGATTGATTGCCTCCGGAGATATGAATCCGACAGCCAAGGAAAGAAAAGCGGAAAAGCCCTTCAACGGATGGAAGGTAAAAATTGACTTTGAAGCCAAGACCTTGCAGGGGGAGCCTTATCATTCCGAATACTGGTTCATCCTCGACAAGGAGGCGCAGTGCGTGGTGAAATCCTTTGAGATTCCGCTGTTGCAGGACTGACTTATACTATCATGTATCACTCAAATAGCAACTTGTATGAATGAATTGACCGAACTGCTGGAAACCAAGATGCAGTCCTTCCTGAAGGATGCAGCCTTGCAAGTACAGAATGGAAACAAGGCGGCTGGCTTACGTGCCCGCCGTACCTCTCTGGAAATCCAACCTCTGCTGAAAGAGTTTCGGAAACGCTCGCTGGAACTCTCCAAAGAAAACAGCTGATCATGACCGATGTTCCTGGTCATAGCTTGAACGAATCCCTGTGCATGGTGCATGGGGATTTTTTCTTTTCACTGCATCCGCACTCCCGATGAAATTTCCGATACAAAGATACGAAGGGTCGGTACGGTAGCAAATGGCGCTGCGCTTGGCTGCAAGGAAAGCAGCCGGCAGCCTTCCGCAATTTGTGCCAAATTGGGTATTCCGTCCGCTTTCCCCTTGCCACATTTGCCTTCCGTCCCTTGCACCCTCCGTGAGAAGAGGCATCGTAAAAATCACCCGGGAGTGAGAAGCCGAAAGGCTTCAAACCAAAGGGAAAAAATTAGTTCAGCTATGGCATACAAACTTAAAGACCGAAAAGAAAAGATGCTCTACAAGGGCAGTGTTTACGAACTCACCCTGCAGTGGGACAGAGAGAGTCTCCGCAAGTGCTTTTGCGGTATGCCTCCTTTCTATGCACACATCCGCAAGGACGGCAACAACTTCGCGCTCATTGACTGCTATTCCACCGGGGACGATTTCAGTGTGGAACCCATGCACCCGCTTTTTGAAGAGCCGGGATGGATAGTTCACTTCCTCAAGTCTGACATCAACTCCATTCCACTAAAGAAACTGCTGGAACTGCTTCCCATCTGATTCACGAAGTAACCTCTGAGTATTTACGCTTAAACATAGGAACATATGAAAGGAACTGACCATTTCAAGGAACTCATCAAGAACTATCTTGATAACCGAGCCAAGGAAGATGAACTCTTCCGTGCCAAGTATGAAACCACCACACGTACCATTGACGATGTGGTCAACTATATCTTCCATGCCGTACAGCAATCCGGCTGCTGCGGTTTCAGCGACATGGAGGTGTATGCCATGGCAGTACATGCAATTGATGAACCCGATTTGGAAATCGGAAAGCCGATGGACTGCAATGTGGTAGTGAATCATCACATCGAACTGACCGAGGAGGAAAAGGTAGAGCAGCGAGCTATTGCCCTCAAACGATACCAAGAGGAGGAAATGCGGAAATTGCAGCAGCGCAACAGCCGACCCAAGACAGCCAAACCGCAAGTCCAACCCATTCAAGAACTCTCACTCTTTCAAGGCATGGAACTATGAAGGCAAGAACGAAAATAGAAAAACAGGTGGCAGCTTCCAATGAGAAGCTGACCGCTATAAGTCCCAAAGTGATCACATGGGCAGTGCGGAAAGTGGCAGGACATGTCTGCTTCCGGACTTCCGCATACAAGTGTACGTGTGGTGATTGTGGCAGACACTTCGACCATAAGGGAAAAGGCAAGTCCGTATGCTGCCCTCATTGCGGTACTCGTCTTGAAATCAAGGACACCCTCAAACGAACTCTAAAGGAAGCCTGCTATTTCTCTTCCCTTGAAGTAGTGGATAGCTTGCAGGTGCAACGGGTCTTCCGCTTGGAAACGACCTTCCGCAAAGGAATGTCGATGAAGGCAGACTACTGGGAAGTGTGCCGTCTGTGGCTCAATGCCGAAGGCAAAGTGGCTGTCACGGCAAGAGCAAGGACATTGGGCTATTATGTGGACTGCTTTGATTGGGCATCCAAAATCTCCTTGAAGCGACCGAACGAAGTTCACTGGCTCATTGCAGACACCTATGTCTATCCGCACTATCGGCTGCTGCCCGAACTGAAACGCAACGGCATGAAAGGCAAGCTGCCCGACTGCCACCCGATGAAACTGATGAAAGCCGTGCTGACGGATAGCCGGATGGAAACTATCCTCAAGTCAAAAGATTTACATGCCGTGTCTTATTTTGTAAACCGACCTTTGGAACTTGACCGATGCTGGCAGTCGTATAAGGTAGCCACCCGGCATCACTACCGCCCTTCGGACATGGGATTGTGGGCAGACACCATCCGCTTGCTGGAGCAGTGTGGCAAGGACATCTGCAACCTTAAGTATATCTGTCCGCAGAACCTCAGAGCCGAGCATGACTATTGGATGAACCGACACAACCAAATGGAGCAGAAACGCAGAAGCCATGAACAGATGTTGCGAGCCAAACGGAAGGAAGCTGAGTTCTACAAGGAGAAGTCACGCTACTTCGGCATCACCATCACCGACAAAGACCTGGTAATTTCTGTACTTGATACGTTGGAAGCCTTCCAAGCCGAGGGAAATGCCCTGCATCATTGCGTCTTCCAATGCGAATACTATGCCAAGGCGGACAGCTTGATACTATCGGCTCATGACAAGGAGGGGAACCGCATCGAGACGATTGAGTTCTCACTGACCGAGGGGAAGGTGATACAGAGCCGTGGGCTGTGCAATACGAATACTCCGCACCACGACCGGATTGTCCGGCTGGTCAATGCTCATGCCCATCAGATACTCGCAGCCAAACAGACAGCGTAAATTCCTTATATATGTTCCGCTCCGACTTCCGCTGTGAGGCGTGGGTCGGAGTGTTTAAGATTTTATTTTACATTGGAGGCAAAAGCAAATCGGCAAGAGAAAGCTGGCATAAAATACGGGATAACATCCAGCGAGAAAGTAATATTTATGCAGTTTTTCACCTTGTTTTCAGTTGCTTTCATGAAGCGAATATAGTGTTTTCAGATGTTTGTATGCTATTGTATATCAATACTATATAAGCATATATTTTTAAGATATTATAGGTAAACTAATTGCATAATCAGATAGTAATTTTGTATATTTGTAATAAGGGAAATAAGTAATAAAATAACCATCTAACTCAATCGTTATGAGGAAAAGAAACTTGACAATAGCAATCGGTAATCAGAAAGGAGGAGTCGGCAAAACCACCTCTACCGCATGTATAGGCGCAGCACTCGCATTGCAAGGAAAACGTGTGTTGCTCATTGACCTGGATGCACAGCAGAATCTCACGTTCACGCTGACGCAGAACGAAGACCCGGACACAAGTATTTATGATACGCTGGTCAAAGACCAACCGCTGCCCATCATTTCCATCCGTGAAAATCTGGACCTCGTTCCGGCATCACTGGACCTGGCAAGAGCCGAAATAGACATGGCTACCATGATGGCAAGAGAAGGCATCCTCAAATCCTGTCTTGATGAACAGAAGGAGAAGTATGACTACATCCTGATGGACTGTTCGCCCTCACTCGGTATCGTGACAACCAATGCGCTGGTAGCAGCGGACAAGCTCTATATACCGCTCACCGCTGAAGCCTTGCCCTTGAAAGGCTTGACCATGCTGGACGATATAGTCCGGGAAGTGAAACGCAGGGTGAACCCGACATTGGAATTAGGCGGTGTTTTCTTCACCCGATTCAATAACCGGAAGTTGAACAAGGAAGTGATTTCCATGGTGGAAAAGCGGTACGGAGAGAAGGTTTTCCAGACGAAAATCCGGGAGAATATTGCCATAGCCGAAATGCCGCTGTCCGGTCAGACTATCTTTGAATACGACCCGAAAAGCAATGGTGCAGCGGACTATCGGACACTGACCGATGAGATTATCAGTCGGGAGGAAAATAGGTAAACTATATTACTATATGACTAATCACAAAGGTTATTGGTAACATAGTAAGTAAATCAGCAAGTAAACAAGTAATGAAGTAAGCGATATGAGTAAGAAGAATTTATCCTTATTGATGGACGGCTTCATGGGTGAAGCCATTCCATTTGACTCGGTACAGGAACAGCCTAAGGAACAGGCTGTTGAGCAAGATGCAGAACAAGCGGAACAGCCTGCTGCTCAAACGGATAAGCAGGATAGTCCAAAGGCAGCACAAGCAAAAGCATCTTCTAAGAAAGAAACAACCGAAATGGCTGCTACTGAGCAGATGAAGTCCAAACTGGAAGCCAAACGCAGGGAGAATGTGGGTCGTCCCAAGAAAGGCGAGCCAGCCAAAAGTGCCAAGAAGCCCCAGGAAATCCGAGCCACTTTCATTGTGGATCCGGATTTGCTCCAAAAGGTGAAATACATTTCCCTCGTGGAAGGCATCCTCTTGAAAGACGTTATATCTGAAGCCCTGAACAATTATGTGGATAAATGGGAAACAGACAACCGGAAAATACGCCTGCCCAAGAGGAAGTAAGCACTTCTGTAGTAGTTCTGTCGTTGCAAGCACCAGACAGCAATGACAGGACTGCTGCGTTACTTGGGAATTGAGGTCTATAAATTATTTATATT
>OIFL01000064.1_pt1 | contig 27558 bp, 19 predicted proteins | sample 1581961 | NCBI WGS metagenome assembly OIFL01 (sample SAMN04414079, study PRJEB24778) | human gut metagenome | material: faecal | host: Homo sapiens
GTAATTAGGTATATTAATCATATAGTAAGTATACTGGAATTCGTTGATAATGATTTTTATACTACAAATGCAAACTTTAATGAAAAGAAACAATATGTAGAACAGTTAACAAACAGAATGAACTCAGATGTTAAATTGGTAATTGCAATTTTAGGATTAAATGTTTTTGATAATGGAACATACACCCCAAGAAGATTAAATGAGTTACTGAATAAATATGATTTTTTTAACAGAGAATGTTTTTTTAAAGAGGCCATTGAAAAAATAAACACTTTAGATGATTATGTCAACGAACTGTTTTATAAAAACTATAGAAATTACATTGAAATTTACTTGAGAAAAAATGTCTTAACTCATCAGGTTGAAATCATAAATCCAATCGCTAACTCAAATTTCAAACCTAAAGTTAAAACTAGCATTGCGGTGATTTGGGCATACAACAATCTATGTCATGCTTATTTAAAAAAATCCTTTGATGAGTTGCCTGGGTTTATGAAAGCCACTATCGACATTTGGCTTGAGAATTCACTTACAATAAAAGACGAGCATAATGACATTTTTCGCAACTATGTCGGCTTCGATCTAAACATACAAGGTCACGATACAATAAAAATCAAGGCAATACGTCAATTGAAATTTTTGATAGACGTTTATCTTAAAGAAAGAGGAAGGGTTGATCCTCACTCTATCACCCTTACCAAAGGAACCGAAAAGGTTCATTTTGTAAACTTCATCCCAAAAATAGAAGAATACGAATTCAATAATGCGCTATTAAAATTAGAAAAAAATCATGAAAAAAAAGCCATTATTAGAAAGATTCTAGAAGTGGTAAATGAAAACATAGCCTTTTATAAAGAGCAGTTAGATGCTTGTACCTTTAATAAAAACTAATTTTCAGATTGTAATGTTAAAAAGGGGCCTAAGCCCCTTTGGATTTTGCGCTGAAAAAGTGTTGCTAAGATGCTAGAAGCTATGGTTGAAGAACGTCTGCCGTAATGTCTATCACAGCGTTGAGCGGTCTGGCCATGGTGACAGGCGGAGTCTTTTCGATAAGAAATCAGAACCAAACCGCTCAACGCTGTGTTGGCGGAGGATAATGGAATCGAACCATCATCGCTTTCGCAATGGGACGGTTTTCAAGACCGCTTGGGCGCCATGCCCTCTATCCTCCGTTCGTTGTGACGCCAGATGCTTATCTTCTGGTTGCTTCAACGAGCTGCAATTCATCACAACGGTAAGGGCATTCAGGGAATCAGATCCGTCGCGAACAGCCAAAGAGCGCGCCTTCCTTGCTGTCGTCCAAATACCCTTACCGTTGTGGCGATGGTGGGTGGATTCGAACCACCGACCAGTTGATTAACAGTCAACCGCTCTGCCACTGAGCTACACCATCTAAGGTTGACACCGTCAGCCTCTGTCGATTCACGGACTTGTGGGGCTGTATCGCCGATTCACCGGTGTCGTTCGCAGCAGTCCTACCGTTTTCTGCCACTTGTGCTTTACGTGTTCACCAAACGCTTACAAGCCAAGATCTTCAAATACTCTCCGAGGGTTGAGGAGAGTTTTCATTTAGATCTAATTAGATGTATGGAATCATTTAATCGTTGTGGCCACGGGGCAGTGACAACAATGGCTATAACCAGAAGGATAATGAATCCGTGGCCACAACGTTGAGACCACTGGGACGGATTAATGTACTTGGCCCTACATGTCTGCCGGCTCTGCCTCTGTGATGCAAAAACCAGTGGTCTCAACGTTGCGTGCTGGCTCACCTAACCAGCCGGGTTACGTCGCCATTTTTAACCCAAAACTAAACGACATAAGTAACAGAAATGACGTAACAGGATAGACGGTCGGGTCTTTGGGAGCCGGGATGTGTTGGACATAATACCCAACCGCCCATTCTGTTACCTCATCGGTAAGGGCACTGATCAACCAGATGCCCTACCTGCGTTTTGCAATCACACTCGCTTAGTGTGTCCCATTTCGGTGACGAGGCTGGAAACTGACCTCGCTGGTGTTTAGCTTTTTAGGCTACTGCCAGGTACTGATTGTCGTTTGCAGTTATCTTTAAACGTTCAAACAGTCGCGTCTCAACGAAAACAAGCCAAGCATAGTTGTATCAATGAAATAAGTAAATAATTACCTATTATCCCATGCGTTCGTTTGTTCCTTTTTTGATCAGAACTGGCTTCTCATCCTGCGTCCGTTGGATTGTGGCCGTGAAACATTTGACTCAGATCAATCGCACTTTCTTAGATCTGTAGCAGTCACCTGTTCTACGTTGTTAATACATTTTGTCGTCTATAAACGTATAAGTGATTCACACAATTTTACTTATCCATCCTTCGATAACATCATAGGCCACATAGCTTTTCGCGATAACAGTTGTCGCTATTACAAAGAACCATTTATGCTTTCCCACAAATCTTTTCACCTTTTCATATTTACTAAGTGATCCCTCGTAATACTCAATCAGAGTAATCCAGTGCTGAATTTGCTCTTTATAATGATTACAAAGATTTTTATCTATTTGTGCTTGCTGCAACGACCGGCTCCTAGACAACCAACCACCAGTAACTGGTGGCTTAATTTCAGGCAGTTCAGTATCAAATTTAGTACGTTGTTGGTTAAGCCGATCAACAACAACACGAAGTTCATCTGCGGTCAGATCATTACGAGCATAAATATCTTTCAGTTGAGCTAGTGTCATATGAAGCACTCTTTTGGTTGATGACATTAATTATACCATCTTCAGATATGCTCTGTAGGAGTCGCCCCGTGGAGCTACAGAAATGTAAGTTACGGGCAAACTTCTTAATCAAGTCATGACAGATGATGAAGCCAAGGGCGACGCCTCCAGAAAAAGACAATACGATGTATGGAATCATGCGTATTCTCCTGCTTCAATCAGTTGCTCCAGCAGCTCTCGCCCCTTATTCGTCAGCTGGTAGTTCTCCTCCTTTCCTTCCGGTTCGACATTGGCCACCAGGTTCATCTGTTCGAGTTTGGCTCGTGTCTTGGGTTTCCAGTTAGCGTAGAAACATGACCATTGGCTTATTTCACGCAGGGTATCCTTCTCTCGCTTACTCAGGACGATCATCGCCAGTCTCCTTTAGCGTGTTAGTAATGTCGATGATGCGGTATACGCGGCCACGTTGTATTTCTTCACCCCGAAACGAACAAACGGGTTCAGCATGAGTGACACCATTCTTTGTTCGAAGTCATCCATACTGGCCAGCGCCTCTTTCTTGGCGTTCGTTCCCATTGTTTTAATGGCGTCCAGCTTATGTTTAAGCGCGATCAGCTTCTCCATTAGTCGGTCTTCTCCTTTAAGGTTTCTTTGATAAGTTCTGAATAAATCTCGCTGGCATCGGGCAGTCTGCCAGTTTCAGCAACGGTCGAAGATTGGCGCTTCCCCTTAATTCCACTGTAGATAGATGCACTGCCTCTCTTCGGCTGCAGAGTTCTTGCTGTTCGGTTTCTTTCCTCCACCTCTTCAATGAGCGCTGGCATATCGACGAAATACAGCGACTCACCTTGCCGGATTTCCTCCACCATCATTTTCAGCGCCTGGCATTTTCCGGCCGAAATAGCGGTCGCACAGGAGGTGAACGATGACGCCGGCAGTCGCTTCTCTTTGAAGGCAAGGATCGTGTGCTGACAGACGGTGTAGCTGCAGAACGAGGCATGTCCGTTAAGCTTCACTTCCGGGCAACGCAGCGAGTAGCCGTTGAGTCCAGAGATCGAAGGGATTTTTGATAAGTCAGTTTTGGTAGCCATTTCTCTAAATGATAATATTGTACTTACTTATTACTAAGTTTAAATAACTCTATACGGGGACACAGTACATAGTTACGGCTTACCAGGTGGCCCAGCCGGTCATCTTGTCACTTGCGGCTTCGTATCGATAAGGGGTTAGCAGGTCGTTTGCAGCATGAACGGCGTGGGATTTGGCTTCCTGAATCAGCATAGGCATTTCATTGGCCAACCGACTGATCTTACTTGCGTATTGCGCCAACACACCATCACAGACGCGGCCAGCCTCAACGATAACGTTGATTAAATCCAGGTCACTACGACACAAGTCGCAGATACGCCCATAGTCCAGCTCACGAACACGCGCTATAGCCTTGTTGTAATCTCCAGAGACAATCATTTCCAACAAGCCTGGTGGTGCCACCAGATCTACATGGCGCTTTTCAACATCGGGAGAGGTCATGACGCTGACGAAAGCCTCTCCTACTGTCTCGCATTTGCTTTCTACGGCTCTTAGAGTCACGTCCACGCTCTTCTCAAGCGTTTCTCTGCTTTCCATCTGGTAGCAGTTTGAGAAGATGATTTTGTCGTCATACCAGGCGCCAAAGCGCACAAGGTGCCGAATGCCGGTCTCAAGCGACGGGACGATGAAAGCAACCAGAGCTACACGCTTTTGAACAGTACCAGGCATTTCAGGCGTCTTTGCGTACCAAACTAACACCGACGTATGTGTCGCCCCTTCTTTGAGAGGAATGCAGGATAGAGCATTCGATATATGCTCTGATGCCGTGTTGAATGAGGCATCGATGATGCTCTCCAGTTCGCCCTCGCCAAGCTCTACGCCTGACTTCTTGATCATCTCTAAAACTGCCTGTTCGATATCTTCTTTCATGTGATGTCCTCCACAACCAGAAAGTAAATTATTACACTAAAATATGTAAGTATCTACTTATCTAAAGGCGGCAAAGAGGTACATGTTGGCACCAGACCAACACAGCAATGCATAGGCCCCAAGAGCGTTTGGCTCGGAGCGAAGCTATCTATCAAGAGTTAACCTTATTAATGCTGTTCGTACTCTGCTAACATCTTAAAGCGCATAGCAATGTGTCAGGGTATTGACCACCCTGATTGATAACAAACGTCATAAAATTAGAATGCGTTTTGCATAGAAGAGGAAGGTATGACTTTTTGGAACGATTCTTATCAAAGCGAATTAAATAATATAACCAATTGGATAAATGGCAATTTAACTAATAGGTCAAACATCCAAAATGACTTAGACACTCTTGATGATGAACAATTCTCGGATGCTGTTTTAGTCCATGCTTGGGTGTATTTTAGTTTTCTGTTCAACAATAGAAGGGAATCACTAAACAAATACACTCAATTTAATCAAAAACACTTGCAAGAAAGGGCCATACCAAGTTTAGATGAGCTAAAATCGAATCGATTTTACTTCTTAAGCAATTTAATAAGAGTTGTATATGAATATTACTTTTGGACTCAGGAATCGGACAGTCGACCTGTATTTGTCAACACAAGAGTCCTTGAAAGATTGGACCGACTATCAACCGCAACTGATTATAATGTACAATTCATTTGGATAGAGCGTTCAATGCCTGCCGCCCTGACAATGAGTATATTAGTATCGGATGAATTTGATACGTTAAGAAAAATAGCCAATGATGTCAGTGGGTATGAGGAAAAATTCACCAACCAGATAGACTCAGGAACGCAGAAAGCAAATGAGGAAATAGAAAAAATATCTGTTAACCTTAACGAGTTAATTGATAAGTCTGAAGATTCTCAAAGAGACATCAAAACATATGTTGATAAACTTAATGAATATAAAAGCGAGTTTAACTTTGTCTTATTGAGTAAAGCCTTTTCAAAATTATTAAAAACAAAACAAGAAGAGTCCCGAAAAAACCACCATAGCGTCATTTTCTTTTCGGCATTGCTGGTTATTATTCCTGTGGGGGCTCTAGTAAACCATATTTTGGATCTGTATAAAGTTGAGTTCAACTTTGGCGCACTTGCTTATTACTTGCCAATACTATCGCTTGAGTTATTAATGTTTTATTTCATGCGCCTTTATTATATTGAAGGCAAGGCTATTAAAGCTCAACTCTTACAGATAGAACAGAGGCTTAGCCTATGTGAGTTTATACATGATTACGTGGAGACAAAAAATAAATCAGGCTCTGAAAAGGAATCGTGGTCGTTATTTGAAAAGCTAATTTTCAGTCCTATACAGGTTTCTTCTGAAAATATACCGTCCTTACTGGATGGTGCGTCATCGATTGCAGAGTTGGCGGGAAAAATTCTATCTAAAGAAGCAAAATAACTATTGTTGGCTGCTCGCTGCCTTGGCAGCCAACAATATACCTCACGAATTAAACACTCTTATACCGAGAACCTTGCTCTGCAGCTCCAGCTGCTTAGAGTAGGGTTTTGCACGATAGTAGGCTTTGAGAATTTGTTCCTGGGTGGCCTCTCCGGGATCTAGCCCTTCTTCTCCAAGACAAGCTATTTTCACATTTAACCCTATACTGGTTAATCGTCTGGCGGCCGCCATTGTGTTTCGGATCGCTTGCTTCTCGCTATCCCACATCATGATGACGTTTCGCAGACCATCAGCCTTTAACGACAGAAACGCGCCCAACTGGTCTTCTGCGTCTACAGTCGTGTTTCCGGACAGATGCATCCCGAACGTGCCAATGGGCTCTACGTAGTCCCGGAGTGTTTCCTCGTCGAATATGGCGCGCTTAACCCCCATGACATCAAAAGCTCCCTCACAGACGACGACGGTTTGCTTACCAACTGCGTTATGTCCGTTGTAGAGAAACCTCCCGGATGCCGGCAGCTGCATTGGGAAGAGATATCGGCGTTCTGCTGCGCCGGTGACGTCACGCCCCTGGAATGTCTTCATCACCCCATTCAGATCGTAAATCGGTATCAGAATGCGCATATCGAATGCCTGCCCTTTAACCTGATCGGTATATGGGTCGACATAAGCATGTTTTCCCTCGACGCAGTAACGCAGGTCAAAGTATTTGGCCAGTTCCGGGGTAATGTTCCGCTCAACAAGATAGTCCGGCAGCCGACCGTCAATTGGTAGCTCATAATGCCGCGGTAAAGCCACCGGGCCTTCAAGTTCCACAGCACTGGCCAGCACAACCTCTTCTTTTTTTGGCGCCCAACCTTGAGACAGGAGTGCGTTATGTACGTATTCCTCGAAGGCACGACGAGACTTACCGCTGTAGTGTTTGAGGAAAACCAGCTTGTTAAATTGAATTTCTTCTGGGTGATCACCGGCGAAGCATTTCCCGACGTTGTTGGTCAGGTTGAAATAGACCTTCCAGTTTGTGCTTCCACATACCGGACATTCTTTGATATTCACTTCGCGGCCGCGGGCGCTTACACCGCCGCGACGATAGATGATGCCTTCCATATCCAGCCATTGTTCGAAATCCAGCTCGGACAGTAACTCTTTGAGGTCACTCATTGTCATTTACCGCAGTTTTTAAAAGGCAATATCTTGATAAGCCTCGTTTTTTGAATACCATAGAGGCTCATGTGTTTTTCCTTTTGTGATTAAACAAAAGGTAATTTGGAAGGGCGTGGGGCTGTTATCCGTCTTTGCCCCACGCCTATTTTTTAAAGAACTTCCATGATCCGCTCGATGAAGCGCATCTGTTCGAGGTTCTGCTTAACGCGAATACTCACCCCGCCCTTCTGGTTACGAGAACCAGCAAAATAGAGACGTGCTTCGCCTTTGGCTTCTTCCTCCTCAGTCTTGTTGATAGTGATGACTAAGTCGGCGATACGGACTTTTTCGATATTGTCCGCGGCGTGCATCATGGTGGCCACTTCGGATGAACCACCTTCACGGTTGGTCTGGGATGCCGTGATTCCTGCAACGTTGTGCTTATCGTAGAGAGCACGCAGATCGGTGTAGATGGAACGGATGTTCGCCCGGTCGTCACGGAGGTCGTAACTGGCACGCATCAAATCCGCATAGTCGACCACCACCATATCCGGGATCATGCCATTCGCTTTCATGCTATTGAGCATACGATCCAAATCTGCAGGCGACATGCTTCCTGACGGGCGCTCAACCACCCAGAGATTCCCCACCCCTTTCGTCGCGCCAAGCTCCGCGAGTTTCCGGTGAACGTCGTCACGCTGCTCTACCAGCTTTGACATCTCCGTTTCAGACAGCCGTGCATCGAAGCGATCGGAGAGAATCGAGGTATGCACTTCGAGAGAAAGATACAAAACGTTGTAGCCGGCCAGCGTTGCGTTAATGGAGAACTCCCCCATCGCTGTCGATTTACCTGATTTCGCAAACCCCATGAAGAGCACCATCTCACGTTTCGCCCAACCTTTTTGATAGAGCATGCGATCCAGCAGCGGAAGACCGGTGGTGATGCTGTTCGGTACGTAATCATCAGAGGCTTCATATTCACGGGCCTTGTAACGTTCCGCTGCAGAGGCGTAATAGTCATAAATGCCCGTCGCTTCGTTAGAACCGATCTGCTGCACTTTGGCCATGATGGCCATCGCTCCCTGGAAGTCGCCCTTCTCCTTCATCTCGGCCGCTTTAATCAACGCATCGTCGAACGCTACACTTTTAGCGAACGTCGCGACCTGGTCGACCATGTAAGCCGTATCAGAGAGTTTTTCCGAGAGCACCCGCTTAAACGCCGCCACGACGTCCGGGAACATCTCTTCTCTGATCGTCTTATCGCGTTTAGCACGCTTCAACATATCGAGGATGGCCGCCGATGAAGGCGCGCTCTTATACATTCTGAAATAACCCGATACCATGTTCACCAGTATGGCGTTCGCCGCATTGGAGAATTGGTTGGGGGCAACCAGATCGCCGGCACGAGTCAGAAACTCATGATCGCGGCAAAAATACGCCGCCAGACGATTCTGGAAGTCGTCGTCGAACTCTTCAGACAACCCTCGTCCCGTGTGGCAAAGTTCGGTCATGTGTTTGTTATCCTTTGGTGCTTAAACAAGTTGTTTTCTAATCGTAAAAATATGGAGCAGGCAATCAACACAGTCGCCGTGCTTCTTCCAGTTCTTCCGGGTAATGGGCGTAGATAACGCGCTCAGGCACCAGCTCCATCAACCAGACAGCAGAGAAGATGGTGCGGATACGCTTATCACGGGTGATGTGCTTCAAACGCTCCAGAACCCATTCAAAGTAACGTTCCTGAATTGGGTCGTGCTGCATGTCCCCTAAGTGCTTAAAACTCACTACAGAGTCATCCAGACGCGTTCCCGCACGATTGGCGAGTTTGCTTTCGAAGATCTCAATCAGTTCTGGCTGCCAGAGATGCTGAGGGCGAGGTAATTTGTCCCAGAGCCGGCGCGCAGCTGCAGAGAGAACGGTTGATATAAAATAGTCATAAGAGCAGCAATATCTATCTGCAAACTGGCGAGCTTTCCAGAGAGATGTTTTGTTCACCGCCGAAAGCTCTTGGTAAGGTAGACGTTTCAGACCAGTACTGAATGGCGCCGTCTCGAAATGCTCGCGGCCATGAGACAGCATGATCTGTGAGTATGCGCGCTTATAGGCTTCGGTGAACAGGCAGGTTGCCATCAGCGGGTGCATGTCGCGATAGTCAAACCACTTTGTATCAAAGAGCTCAGCCTCCCCCTGGCATCGTGAAAGACCGATGTTTTCCGCAACCCACTTGTCCATGGCGACCGTGTCCCACTCCGTCATGAAGTCGTACTGGCCGTTGTTTATGGTGTCAAAAAAGATCTGGCTCATGCCCTCACCGATAGGTAACTACTTACTTAACATTTGGCAAATCATAGCGACTGGAGACTGTTTTTGGAAGTAGAAACAGAAGGGAATGTGTCTGGGAAGACAACAAAATACCTTCATACGTATATATAATAAGTTACTTAGTTTTTATATACGAAAACAGGCTATGAATTCATAACCAAAAAGTTTCTAAGAAATGCTATAATGCAAAAGTGTTAACTATATCTAAACCTCAACATAAGGCGCCATGATGCTATTGTACAAATACATACCAGAAGGAAGTCTAAAACTATTTTTTGATCATGACGCAATCAGCTTTAAATTTACTCCAGTTGGTCATTTCAATGATCCTTTCGAAACATATGGGGTATCGTTGGCATCAGAGGACGTAGACTCGTTAATGCATTTGACCTTGCGTTCAAAAATAAACTCTGAACTTGCCAGTCTATGCTTATCCGAATCGCCATTAGAAGTCTTAATGTGGTCTCACTACGCACAACATCATAGAGGTTACGTAGTGGGCATCGATACAGATTTAGCAGGTTTTAACGATGAATCTCTTTGTTTAATAACAGCGAATGAGGGAAATATCGACTACCTAGAGGAGAGAGACAAAACAAGAATCATTGTTTCAGATAAAGATTTTAAAAACAAAGACATAATTAAGAAGATTTTATTACGAAAAAGTCTGCATTGGAAATATGAGAAAGAAGTTAGAGTGGTAATCGAAAGTGAAAAACTGCTCCCCATTGAGAATGAAGAAGACAAGTTCTATTTATACAAAGCGCCAGGGATAAATAGCATTAAAGAGATTTATATAGGCATTAATAATGATGAATATGAATTTACCGTAACAGACAATGAAAATTTAAGAAATGCCATATTGAAAAATAACATAAAAATCCAAAAGTGCAATTTTAAAAAAGGAACCTGGGACTTGGATTCGATGGACTACGACATGAAGGATATTACAAACATTGAGTTCAATGTCCTTGCGGGAGTAATATCTGCTTTTGAAAAAAATGAAGTATAAAATTAAGCGAGCACAAACTACCAATGCTCGCTTTTCATAGCGATATTAGCCTTTCTTCATCAACTCGCGTTTGATTTCATCGGTACGCATCGTCACATCAGCAGCGGTGATCGCCTCGTTCATCTTTACGATGTCCTCAATTTCCTGCGGTGACTTTTCTGCCAGATGGAAAATGGCTGCACGTATCACATCAGAACGGGTGAACTTCTCGAAGCGAGGGATGAACTTCATCATCTCCAGTAATTCGAAATACTCGTCTTCAAGCGACATCGTGCGGCTTTTGATTTTCTCTTTGCCACGTGTTGGACGGCCTTGTGGACGGACAGGCTGGCGCATCGGGGTGCTGCTTTTAGGCGCAGCAGCTTCTGCAGCCGGACGTTTTGCCAGATCACCCATTTTCATGGACATTATTCACCCTCCAAGGTCATTACGTATTCTACTAATGCTTCAATCTCGGCCTCAGCCTTTTTGTCGCGTTCGGCTCCGGTCATCTCAAAGATGGAACGACCCGCCTCTTCGGCATCGTCATAGACGTTGCGGTTGTAAAGATTCACCGGTACCGCCTCGATGCCAAAGGTTTCGACAATTTCTTTTGCAGCGATAATGCGCGCAGCCTGGGAAGGCAGAGACGGGCACTGGTTCATTACAGCACGGATTTTGATTTGGTCATTCACGCTGCTAACGCTGTCGACGATGGGGTCGATGTCACGTAAGGATTTCAGATCGCGGCGTTTCGGGCGAAGCGGGATAAGGATCACGTTGGCCATCAGCATAGCGTGGCGCTGAATTTCGGAGTCGAAACCACCAGCGTCGACTACGACGTAATCGTAACGGCCACGAAGCGAAGTGATGTGCTTGATGATGTCATCCTGAACGTAGGCGAACGGGATCAGCTCCAACTCTTCATTATGCCGGCGGTCTTCACACCATCCTGTCGTGGTGCGCTGGATGTCGATATCAGTGATCTGGACTTTCTTTTTCTTTTTGATTTTCAGACAGGCTGCAATTTGCTGAGCAACAGTCGATTTGCCTGGGCCACCCTTGGTGCCGCCCACCACAATGATCTGAGTCATTCGTGATATCCCTACGTGTGATTTATCGTCGTATGAAACAACTTGTTTTCTTATATGCGATATAGCCTAAATGCCTACGGCTGCAGTGTAAAGGTGAAATGAAAGGTAATTGGCGACGGTCACAGATTTCTTAGACCAGTGCGGTAGTTTGGAGGTTTAATCGTACAAAAATATTAGGGAAGGCCGCGCTAAATGTGTCCGCGCGGCGTAGATGCTATTTAGCGTATCCCCAACTGCACAGCCGTTCGCCAAGTGTGTTGTGGATCAGGATTTCCCTCTCAGTTTCTTCTGTGAGAGCATCGTCCTTGCTGATGTAGATAGGGTTTGCCCCATCACAGAATTGTACGCCCACGGCCTGAGGTTTAATCACGCATCCACTTATCGCGAAGCTCGCGATGAACGGCAGAAGCATCCTTAGTTCTGACTTCATTAATCGTCTCATTTTTCACATCCACTGTGCCTTGAAGCCGTTTGTTGGTTTCTCTCTGCGCCTTTTCTTCCATGGCCCGCCGGGCGGTGCGTCCACCCCAGGTGTACGCCCCAACGAGCACAAAGAAGACGGCAGCCAAAGTCATGATGGTCGATTTGACCTTTGAAAGCAGGCTGCCGTTCATGGTTACACCACTCCTGCCTGATGCTTACGAATCTGCGACCAAGCAATAAAGCCGGCGACAACAATGGTCGCAATACCGAAGATAATGCGAACGGTATCCCCGCTGGTAATATGTCCCTGGGCCTTATCCATCGCAACGGAGATCTGCGGCATTACGTCCGCCAGCTGCGCAATACCGATACCTGCAGTCACCGTTGCGCCGGCTGTTTCTTTCGTGACGGGTACCGCTTTCACTGCAGTTACCGGTTTAACGACGCCGGCGCGACGCATACCTTCGTCAATAACTTCGGCCGAATACCAGCTGTTGAGTGTTTTCAACGGGCCACGACCGTTCTCATGACGAATGATCGCCTCCACCAGCGGCCGCATAGTATTGTAGTCATGCAGATCGATGATCATGTCCGGTGCCACGCCTACGGCTTTAGAGACCTCATTGATATAGGCGGCCGTGTTGTTTTCATGCGGCGGCGCCCAACGCTCGATGACTTCGCGGATCGTATCGATGCTGGAACCGTCTTTTGCGCGGCGCTTATCATGGTAGGTGATGAGCGTTACTGTCAGTGCTCGAATCCCCCATACGGGGTCTTTAAAAGTGCAGAACCGCGGTTCCGCCGGATTGTTTACTAGCCCTTGCCACGGCGACCCCTTATCCAGGTTACCAGGGTTATTGTTACGAATGCCTCTTGGAGTACTCATCCTTGTTCTCCTGTTATTGCAGTCCATTTTTCACGCCATAAGCGGCCAAACCCAAAAGCAGCACGGTGATCAGGAACGAGGTAATCTTGGAAATAATGCCTCCAAAGAACCCGCTTGAAATCGTGTCGAGCCGATTAAGAAGTTTGTCCAGGTTGGAATGCTGAATGCTATGTTGCGCCGGAGTCATATCACCAAAGTAGGTTCGCAGCTGATCGTTGACCTCCTGGCCAATATCATCGCGAAGCTCCTTACTTAATTTTCCTACGACTTCTCGCGCAACAATTGCGGCAATGCGCTCCACCTGCTCTGGCGTCACGCCTGCCATCTCGTTTGACATGTCTTCCTCCATGAATAAGTCAAATCGGATGGCAGATTTATATCATAAATTATAGATCAATTGTAGGTAAGTACTTACATACAATAATTATTCCTTTTAAGCCGCCTTTGCTGATGTGTTCATCACTAAAACCTTTAGATTTTGGATCTCACCTTTTAGTTTTTCGATACATTCGTATTGCTCCTGAACGGTAGTTACCAGGTCTGCGACAATTGCTGTCTGATCTACGTTTAGGATGTTGATCTTCTCACCATCAATTTCTACATCGCCACTTTGAAAGGTATAAAGCGAGTCAACCTGTTCCGCTTGTTGAGCTATAAATCCGCGCCTCCGGCGTGTTTCGCCCTTCATATTGAACTCGCAGACTCCCAGCGCGTTAATGCGTCTGGATGCCCCTTCCTGGGGTTCTGTAAATCTGTCTTTTAGACGAACGTCAGAACCGGTAGTCATGACGTCGCCTTTGCCGGTGGTGATCGTCCCCCCAGGTCTAAAAAGCCATGCATCTGTTCGACCATAACCATCGAGATAGACAACTGCCCTGTGCTCTTCTCCTACCCGTTCCTCAATATAGTAATTAGCAACGGCGCCGCGAGCATCACCATACGCGCCACGTCCTTGTATCATTGACTGGAGCGGCGCGCCAGTGAGCAACTGACCGTTAGACGGTGCACCCGGGGCAATATTTCTGGCCATAATTGCGCCCCAAGCGTACAGGTGCCTTTTGCACATGAATGCGCCTTCAAGAGTTAACTCTCCTGCTGTATTTTCAATCAGTCGGGTCGTGTAATCTGAAGTGCTGTTGTTGAAATGAAAATCGATATACGGCGTGGTAAATGACAATTCAATACTGGAAGCTGATATGCCTTTCCCTGTATTTATACTTCCGCTTGCCGCAATGTCCCCTTTTACAGTGGCCTTCCCGGCAACCGAAAGGTTATTGATCACTTCTGCATTACCACTACTATCTACGCCAAAAATTTCAGTCTGGGCATCAGTAGCTGAAATGCGGTCTGCCGCGCTTTTTACGACTGAAAAGCGAGTAGATTTACCCACCATCAACTTGCCAAAAGTACCGTTCTTTTTGACAAGGCCGATATCGGAATTCCTGCCGAGGATAAATCCCGAGTCATCACTGGATATTGTTTGATTACCAGTAAAGGAGTTTCCACCTGACAGCTTTGCCATTCCTGAAATGGCCGGAACGGTCACTGAAACTCCTGTGATAGGGTCCGTCATAGTAACATTGCCACTTCCAGTCAGCGCTGTAGACCATCCCTGGACAACATTACGCCAAAGAGTGAATGCACTGGCTAGTTGGTTCGCAAAAGACGATGTGCTAGCGGTTTCAGATGTAATAATGCCATATTTCACTCCGGTGAAAGCGGACGTTATATTTCGCGTCAGGGTCAGCTGTGTATCACTGTCGATAGATTTGATTGCATATAGATCTGCGCTCCCACTGCGATAAACGACAAGAATCGAACCCTCCTGAATACCAAGAGCAGTTTCAGACCATTTGGTAGAAGTACCTGTTACTTTTGCCTGATTTGCTGCACCCGTTATGGTGCCGACTTCATACATTGCCATAATTTACTCTTCCTTGAGTTACTACGTTTTAATAGAGCGGCCAATTAGCGCCGCTCCATAATTATGCAATCACTTCCCATGAGCCAGACCCACGCGACATGACGCAGTATCCGGCTTCGAGATAACATGTGCCTGTTCCATTTACCACTATCTCAACCAAGGTGGCCTGCGTAGATATTCCTGTAGCAACCCCGCACGCTGTGATGCGCATACGCGCGGACTCACCAGAGTCAGTACCGTTATATGATGCAGTAGATACACGTTGACCATTTACGTAACAATCTACCGTTACATGACCGGACTTATTTCCAGCTTCCCAGCGAATAAGACCATTGATTGCGTAGCTCTTACCCCCCTTGTTGCTTGAGTCATGATGCATGATACGAGATTTCCATGTTGACCCGCTTCTGGCAGGGAATGTGCTCATGGCGGCGATGTCACCGATGAAACTATTGGCTTCTACAGATCCGCGGAAAATACCATCTGTTGCATCAATGGTTCCGTGGAACGAACCGCTCTCGGCCTCAACCCTACCTCGCACGAACACATTGTGGAACTGCGAGCTGCCGTCTTTACCAACACGCCAGCCCCGAGATCCGTCTACGAAGTTGTCAGACCTAATCTCATTTCCAATTTTCGCATTGGTGATCGAGCCATCTTTAATGACAGCGGCATTCATGTAGGCAACGCCATTTTCCACAACAAATGGTGTGGTCGTGTTCCCGTTAGAGGTATTGATTAAGCCGAAGCGATCGGCCTGAACCAGAAACTGGCTCTGCAAATTTTTGCCATCGATACCTAAAGCGATACCAGCAGCATACTTTTTACCGTTGCTGTTGGTTTCCATTTTGACCATCCATGTGCTGTTAACGTTGCCGTTTTCGACCACCGTTTTCTTCAGCTCTTGCAGTTCAGCCGTCTGATCACCTACCTGGGCTGTCAAATTCGTCTGCTGCTGAGACAACGCGCTAATCGTTGTAGCCTGGGTCTGCTGAGTTGACTTAATTGCCGCCAGCGAGGTGGAGGCATTATTCAACTCCGTCTGGTTCTTGATGTTTGCCGATGCCTGCGCGTCAATTTGCGACTGCAAACTGGTATTTAGCGACGACTGCGTTTTCTCGTTGTTGGTAATGGTCTGTGCCATCTGATCAACCTTCGAAGACGCATCATTCACCTGGGACGTCAAAGAGGATAGCTGAGACGCCTGGGATGTCACCTGCCCTTCTACATTGGTAACACGTGAGGTAAGGCTGGTGAGCGCGGATGCGTTCGCATTAGCCGAATCCTGTGCCTCTTTTGCGTCCGTGATATCGGTGACAACTACATCATCGATATACAGATCATATCCCGGCGTACCGGAGCCAGTTGATCCGCGGGTAGACACCCAGAATACGCCGCGAGTGTGGCCAGTCGCTACACGGAGCGTGCCGGTGAATTTCTTCCAGGTTCCTCTGCCCCCCAACGAACCTTCAGTGATGGTGATCGCCGACGGCCAGTTGTTATTGTTGGCAGCGTTTTGGGTCTGCAAACCAACGATTGTTGACCACCCGGATGATGGCGACTGATCTGCCGGCATCATCGCCCAGAGTTCAATGCGGAATACCGCATTTTCTCGCAGAGCAATCCACTTACCAATGGATTTGTCGCTGTTTCCGCCCTCACCGGCGCCGCGGGAAACACGCAACGACTTCGTTCCGCTTCGTTTCTGAGAGCTGACGACGACCGCACGCGAGCCGCTGATCTGCTGGTTTTCGGAGTACGTCTCCAGAGAACCATCAAACCACGGGTTACTACCCATTGCCTGAACAGTGCTCAAAGAGTTTTTGAGCGAAGTTGTCTGGCTGCTCTGGGTTTCAATTTCTTTCTCGTTCTGCGTGACGCGGTTCGTTAATGCCGTTAACGCAGCTGCATCAGCTTTCTTCGAAACATTTGTGTTTGTGGTCGCAAGGTCATTCTTAAGTTGCGTAACCTGGCTGCCCTGGCTGGTGATGTCATTCTCTGTTTTGGTCACACGACTATCGAGCTTAGTGATCGCGCTCGAGTTCGCCTGAGTTTCAACAGCGTCGGTCACATCGACGACGTAAAAATCATCAAAGTACATCGCGCCTGAGGACAAGAAAGCAGTGAACTGAACGTCAGCAAGGACATCCTTTGTCGCCTTCCATGTCCAGGATACCTCCTGCCAGTTCGAAGTGAACGGGCCATAAGCCTTACTTGCGATCAGACCAGTACCGTCCGCCACACGGAATTTTGTGTTGTCGGTCGACTGAATGGTGGTATTAGGGTCCTGCTTTGCCCAAATACCAATTTTGTACGACCGATCCTTTTTGAAGGAGATCTTCTGGCCCACGCCTGCAGAACCACCCGCCGCTAGTTTGGCAGCTTTGGTGCCAAGATGTGGAACCTGCAGCGTTACCACCGTGGCAATCCCGCTCCAGCCTGTGTAGCCCTCGGTACCACGTTCAAAAGACGGGTTTACGATCAGATTCCCGGGGATCTGGCTTGCTGCATCCACGCTGGCGTTACTGGACGCAAGGCTGTTTTCCAGCGCCGTTGTCGAGGAGCTCAGGGAGTCAATATTATCTCCCTGGGTCTTCACTGTGTTCTGGAGCGTTGTAATTGCAGATGCGTTCGCATCAGCCTTCATCATCACACCGCCGGCGGCGCCCAGTCCCATCATTACCCCGTTCACAAACTCGACTGAGGTCGAAATGTGGGCGGTGCCGTCGCCACCGGTTGGCGCACGCAGTTCCAGACCATCGCCAGGCTTCATGCCTTTGCGGCCAAGGAGAATGTAGGCACCACGATACGGTAAGGAGTTGACGACTTCGGATGTACCACCAAGAGATTCCAGAGCAGACAATATCTTACCTCGGTTGCCAGATGGCTCATCGAATGTCAGGACGCAAACGTAAGTGCCACTGGCCAACGCCTCGATATCAGCCGACATCGTGGCACCATTATTCGCGCTGCCAAAAACATCGTATGTTTTGGATGTCGCAATCACCGTTGATCCGTCGCTGTGTTTTGCAAAAGTGACCAGCGCCCAGCTGCGACCAGGGGTAAACAGGTTCTTGCCGCTTTCATCAAAAACCCCAGGAGTTACGCTGTTGCCATTCCCCCGTGCAGTGACAGTAAACACAGTGCGACGGTTCATCGAGGCCTGCAGGCTGGTAATGCTACTGTTCGCCGCGGTTAAATCGCCCCCCTGAGATGTCACCGTGTTCCGGAGATCCTGCAATGCAGAAGCATCAGCCTTCTTGGCAATGTTGTTCTGAGCTGTCGATAGCCCGTTTTCCAACGATGTGGTGCGATTTCCGATAGAGCTAATGGAAGTGCCTTGCTGATTCACTTTCGTTGTCAGCGAATCCACAGCCGACGCACTGGCGCTATCAGACGGAGACTCGTTCCAGTCGGAAACAACGTTACCTACCTCAAACTTCGGACTGTTGATGTACACCGTCTGGTCTTTGGAGGTATTGCTCTCGATACGGCACAGAATCAGGCGCTTGGTGCCCGTGGTAGGTGTCTGTTTCCACTTAACCCAATAGCGGGCCCATGAAGTGGTCAGCGTGAACTGCGCACGACCATCACTGTTGTTACCTTTCGCACCCTGGCTGGTCTCGATGGACGTTGTGGTGTTCGGATTGTAGAAGAACGCCGTCATAGTCTGGCCAGCAACGCCGCCTTTCGCATAGAAGCTGTAAACGTACTCACCTGCATCGACCGGCGACTCAAGCGTGATTTCGCGCAGATCCTTGTAGCCGGAGCCGGCTTTTACAGTTGCGCCAATTACCGCGTTACCACGATACGTGTCGCTGGTAACGTTCGACCAGCCGGTCATATCTCCAGAGTTCTTAATCAGGTTTGTACCGCCGACAGAAATTGCATCAACCTTGTTGTTCAGGTTCGTGACAGAAGAACTCGTTGAGTTAATGTCTTTTTCGGTCTGGGTAACACGGTTGGTCAGTGCCGTCAGAGCATTGGCGTCCGCTTTTTGAGCAACGTTTGCATTTGTTGTTCTCAAATTGTTCTCAAGATTGGTAGTGCGTGTACCAATACTTGAGATGTTCTCCCCCTGCTGATTTACCGTAGAGGTCAGCGAATCAACCGCTTTCGCCGTGGCGTCGAGGGAATCCTGGACTTTGGAGGAGTCGGTTACGTTCCGCAGATGCCAGTCAGTCACATACCAGACGGTGCCGAATGGGCTGGACTGGTTAATTTGCAGGAATGGACGGAAGAAGCCGCGATCGACAATCCCCTGAGTAATTTTGAATCGCCAGGTTACTCGCTGCCATGTGGCCGACGCCTTGCGGTTGCCGCCGGATGACAGAGGCGCGCCCACGCTGCCGCTTGGCCTTGTTGCGGTTCCGAGATACAGGTTGAAATCAGCAGAGCCTGTACCACACGCGACGAGAGCAGACATTTCATAGACATCCCCCAATGTCGCCGGAATAGCAGCAAAATTTGGGTGATGGTCGCGAGCCGCAATGCGTGCGACATAAGCGTATGGGCAATTGGCTGGCACGCCCTCAGACGAGCTGGAAACCACAGTGAAGCCCATCTGACTAAACTCTGGGTCAAATGTCGGGTTGCTAATCAAATCGCCACTTGTCGCATTCCCTGCGCGTACAGATGAATTAAGCGCAGTGATACTGCTATTTGCAGAGGATAAGCCCGATTCTGTTTGATCGACGCGCCCGGACAACACGCTTAAAGCGCTCTGATCCGCTTTTTTACTGACGTTGTTATTGGTCGTTGCCAGGTCATTGGTCAACTTAGTGATGCTGTTACCCTGACTGGTGATCTGGTCACCCTGTTGGGAGACGGTCGAGTCCAGTGTCGAAATCGCATTGGCATTAGCGTCTGCTGTACTTTGCGCATTGTAGGCATCAGTCACTTCGGTAATGACCAGGTCATCAATGAGGAATGAGTTTCCCGCCTTAACGCTGCTAACGTTAGGAATAGAAATCCTCACCATTGCCTGCTTAATACCGCTCTTCGTTGATTTCAGGTAACCAGAAACCTTCGTCCATTGAGTTGAAGAGAGATCCTTTGCCGCTTTGGTAACTGCCGGCCACTGCCAGGAGTTGTCCTGATACTGGAGCGACAAACCGATAGAGATCTGTGCATTCTCGGCCATAGCGGTACTCTTGGCATCCCGCTTAACCCAGCATTCCATATAGAAGACTGCGTTATCGCGAACCTGGAACCCGCTAAAAATATGGTTATCGCTGTTATCTGTTGCGTTGGCGTTGTAGTCGTTCGGACGCGTCACACGGATGCACTTATTTCCACCGTGAGAGTCATCAGTGGTAACGATAACGCGATTATTTGATAGATTGTGGCCAACCGCGTAGCTTTCAAAAGTGCCATCAGGAAGCAGATTAGCGCCGCGTTTGGATTGCTGGCTCAGAGAGCTGCTAAGCGACGTAATGTTGCTGTTCGCCGCCGTCAGACCGGACTCCGTCTTCTCTACCCGACCTGTCAGCGTAGTGACTGCCGACTGATCGGCCTTTTTCGCGATGTTTGCGTCAGCGGCCTCGAGGTCATTGGTCAACTTAGTGATGCTGTTGCCCTGGCTGGTGATCTTGTCACCCTGCTGTGTCACCGTGCTCGACAACGTAGACAGCGCATCGCTATTAGCCTTGATCTTCACCTCATCCGTGATATCAAAGACCTTAAAGGTATCAACCCAGATTTCGGCATTAGCCGGGTGCGCGTAAAGCTTAAAGTTCTGACCATCAGCGTTAGAGGCAGTAAGTCCAGTCTCCCAGGTAATGGTCTGCCACTCACTGGTTAGTGTGACGTTTTTATCTTCATAATTGCTGTCGGTCTGGCCGATTTTATTCTGGCGCCGGATCAACATGTTCATCGCCCCGGACACGCCCTTGGCTTTAACCACAACACGATATTTGCGCTGACCATTAAGCGGCAGCGGCTTGTTGTTGTTGGAGAAGATGCCTGGGCTGGTCGTGGTCGTCCGGTTCAGCTTAACCCCAGCCTTACCATCACCGAAGTTGCCGAAAGTAACGCCCGACGGATACTGGATATCCCACGCAGTTGCACCCTGCAGGAAATCGTAGTTCGGGATCAAGTTATCACCGGCGTTTCTGGCAGCGGTCAGGGTGTTATTCAGGTTCGTGATGCTGTTACCCTGGCTGGAAATCGTATCCCCCTGCTTGGAGACCGTATTTTGCAGCGTAGACAGCGCCTGTGCATCTGCCTTATTCGCCAGATTAGCGTTGGTCTGTTCGAGGCTGTTTCGCAGATCAGTAACGCTCTGCGAGGTGCTCGTGACGCGATCACCTACGGTGCTGACGTTTGAGGTGACGGCGCTAATGGCATTCGAAAGCGCGTTCATCCCAAGAGCAGAATTCAGCTGGGCTACTTTCTCGGACAGTTTAAAACCGAGGTTAATGTAAGCCTGACCAGTCCATTGGTTCACCAGGAACTCAACGGTGCTCCAGCCAGCTTTCAGATCAAAGCTAACCGTATTCCAGCTCGCATTGCCAAAGGCAACCCTAACACCGTTCACATATACAGCGCCCGTATCATCAAAAACACGAGCACCTGGAGCCATAGTGATGGTGGTATCAGCATTGACCTTCACGAAGGCTTTGTAATGCGCGATCACGTAACTGCCGGCGCTCGCAAAGTCCAGTTTTGCCGCGTCAGGAACCTCCTCGATCGAGGTTGGCGCCTTACCGTTGATATCGCTAAAGGTCGGCTCAATAGTGCTGTTTCCCAGTTGTACGTTGTATACGCTACGCACCCACATGTTCTGGCGGCCGTTAACCATCTGGTTTGACAGCGAAGTGATGCTGTTGGAGTTAGACGTAATGTCTTTTCCCTGCTGGGTCACGGTGCTGTTGAGGGTTGATAACGCATTGGACGTCGCATCAATCGCTTTCTCATTGCTCACGTCAACGCAGAAGACGTCATCGAGATACATATAGCCGGAAGCGACACTTGCGCGCAGAGACACAACCACGCTCGCGGTTTTGGCTGGCGTATACTCCCCGCTAATAAGTGCCCAGTTAGTCGACAGCCCGGCGCCGGTGATCGGGATATCCTTTATTGGCGTCAGATCTGCGTTTCGGAGGCTAATTTTGTTGTTGCCGGCATTATTAATCGCGAAGTCAGCGGATTTGCGAACCCATGCGCCGATACGATAAGTCTTGCCAGCCTGCAGCTCGATCGTTTGGTTGCAGCCTGAGTCACCGCCAGAGGCCAGTTTGCCCGCCTGGATAATGTATTTCCCCGATTTGGGGTTCTGGGCCTCCAGCAGAGTCCAGCCGACATACTCCCAACCTTCGAAACCACGCTCAAAAGAGTTGTTTTTGAGCATGTTGCCGATGATCGATTTCGAGGCATCCGCATCAGCATTGGCGTTATCCAGCGAGTTTGACAGGCTGGTGATGCTCTGGGACTGGCTGGAGATCTGATTTTCGGCAGCAGTTACGCGGTTTGTCAGATTAGTCACAGCTGAGGCGTCAGCTTTGTTCTTGATGCTGTTCTGCATCGAAGTGATCTGTTGCCCCTGACTTGTGATGGTGCCCTCAACAGACGATACCCGAGAGGTCAAAGCATTGGTGGCACTGGCGTTCGCCTCAATCGCCAGAGCATCAGTGACGTCAACAAAATCAATATCATCGAAGTACTGAGAACCGGTTTTGAGAGAAGACATGATCGATACGTCAACTTTACCGGTCAGCGTCGCCTTCCAGGTATCAGAGACCTCTTTCCATGTTTCATCTTTGGGCAGATTCTCCGGACGGATCGGAATCTCTTTGAGCAACGTGGCCGCGCCAATACGCAGTTTGTTGTTGCCAGGGCTGATGATCACCGCATCAGTGGTGCACCGCACGAAAGAGGACAGCTTGTATGTCCGCCCTTCGACGACGCTTACAGATTGCGTGATTTGCACCGTGCCGGCGGCGCAAACAAGAATTTTGCTACCAGAATGGGGCGCACTCGCCTTGATAACACTGGATACGCTGTTGCCTGCAGACCACCCTGCCAGGTCACGCTCAAAGGAGGCGTTAACCAGCAAATTGCTCGGGTTGCTTTTGGCAGTATCGGTATCGCTCTGGATATCGCTCAGCGAGTTATTCAGGGTGGTGATGCTTTCACTCTGGCTGCTAAGGGTTTTATCCTGCTGGGTTACGGTCGACTGCAGACCGGTGATCGCCTTGCTGTTCGCAGATACACCAGACTCAACACTTCCTACGCGATTATCCAGCGTAGACAATGCCGCACCTTGTGATTTAAGGGTATTGCCCTGCTCTTCGACCTTCTGGGAAATTGTCTGTACCGCACTGGCATCGGCCTTCTGGCCAAGGCTTGTTTGCAACCCGGTAATCTTGCTTGCCTGGGAAGCTTGTTCAGTGGACAGCGTATGCAGCTCTTCTGCAACAGAGGCTTTGTTTCTGTTGAATTCAGTCTGCAAGGATTCACGCGCACTCGCTTCTGCAGCATCGGCGGTGATACGAGCATTTTTCTCCTGATAGATCAGACCGGAGCGAATGTCGTCCAGATTTCCGCTTTCAGAGGAACCGCGTATTTGTGCAGCCAATGTGCTGCGCGCCTGCGCTTCGGCGGTATCCGCATTCGCACGAGCCTGCTGCTCTTCCTGTAACGCGGCCATGCCTGCGCCCGGCGTCGGTCGACCGACAGCGATCCAGTCGAATAACAGGTAATTGTCCGCATCCTGGCCTGAAGTGAAATCGAAGCGGAAACGACGAATCGTTGTCGAATCTCGCCACTCAAGGTCGTGCAGGGTCAGAATCGCAATACCCTTGTCATCGTATTCCGGTTCATTGATAACCACGGAGCGACCAGCATTCCAGCCGGTTTCATCAGCGCCGATCCAGAACATTTTGGCGTTCCAGGTTGGGTTGCCAACCTTTTTAATGCGCATCTTAATGAAACGATAAGCATGGGCATCGATCGTCAAGCCGTTAGGGGAACGACAGGTTGAGGTCGGATTGTTCGCTTTCAGCCAGCCATCGCTGGTGACGCTCATTGGCGTGTAGCCATTATCATCTTCCGTCCAGCCTTCAGCGTCCTGGTCGAAATACCAGATTTTCAGAGAGTCGAACTGTTCCCCTGTGCCAGCGGCAATCTGCGAGATCTGTCGCGCGAGGTTTTCGTCACCGGAGGTCACAACCTCAGACAAGCTATCGATAGAGGTTTTCAGCTCATTCTTCGCGCTCAGCAGTTGGTCGGCCGCTTGCTTGGCTGCATCATTAACATCTGCAATACGGTCATTCGTCTCTTTCTGAATGGCCGCAGTCAGATCTTTGCTGGTCTGGGACAGCGACGTTGTCAGTGATGACTGCGCATTCTTAATCTCCTGCGACAGAGCAGCGTCGCCGTCTTTAATAGACTGCTTTGCAGCTTCAATTTGGCTGTTTACGTTGGAGATGTTGGTATTGATCGTCTGGTTGACCGTATCGATATTGTCGACAATTGTCTGATTGACGGTATCAATGTCCTCTTTCAGCGACTGATTGACAGAGTCAACCTGCGCCTTAATTTCGGAGGAGGTTTGCGCCAGATCGTTTTCAACTTGCTGAATAGACTCGTTGACTGAGTTCTGAACCTCGCCAATGGCGTTGTCTACCGCCTCCTGAGTGGCTTTGCTGTCGATTTCGTCGAGCAGCTCCTTGCCGAGTTCAGAAGATGTGATCTTATCTTTCAGGAAAGACAATACGTCGCGTGTGGTGGCCTCTGTACCGAGGTTAGAGTTAGGCTGGCCTACCATCCCACGTTTGTTTACCGCACGAATCCAGTAATACCAGGTCTCGTTGTCACCCAGCCCAGCGTGAGTGAAAGTCGTTGTGGCGGCCTGAGCAATGAGTGTCGCGGTGTCCAGCTTATTTGTCTTGGACGCATACACGTTGATCTGCGCGAGGTCGACTGAATCAGGGTTAACCCAATTCAATACCACGTTACGATAATCCCCCACCGCGGTCAGTGATGTGGGCGCCCCTGGCGGCGTCATCGTGCCTTTTACCTGATAGACAGCAGTAATGATCTCGGATTTTTTGCCGCCGAAGGAAACGGAATACAGCTGGAAGTCATATCGCCCATTTTCGGCAACATTGACGATTTCATATTGTTCTTCCGTGGCGCGGGCAGATTGCCAGTTGGAGACGTTGCCCTCGTCGGAGCGGCGCCAGCTGACCCAGTATTCTGGTGATTTACCTTCCCAGGCAAGCATCAGCTTCACGGACAAGTTGCCCGGACTGGACAGATAAGTGCCTTCTGAGATGACCAGATTGCTCGGTTTGGAATATGTGGGATCAAGAACCGTCGTATTTTCTGGAACGAGCGCTGCCCCGTTATCAATCGCCTGGTACTTAGATGCATTGTTCTGCACCACCGTGATATCAAACGACCCCGGGGTTTCACCTTGCGCGATAGCGACAACGCGCGCCCGCATTGGAACCAGGTCTGGTTCGGTGATCGTCCAGACACCATTTGCTACTGGTTGATCGGCTGTGGCCAACGCCGTCTTGAAGGTAACTTTAGTGATGTTGTCGCCGGTCTCGTTGATGTCTCGCTCAACGATTTTGCCTTCCTGATTGATGATACGGATGAAGCTACCGCTCTTTTTCAGAGAGACAGGTGCATCGAGGGTGATGCTGTTTTTGGTGAAAGAGACGATGCGACCGGAATTGCGCTTGCCGGCACGATATTTGTTCTGGATCAGAACGGTTTCGCCCGGCATCAGGAACGAGGCGTCCAGGCCCGCGGTAAAGGTGATCATGTCTGACTCCATACGCGCGGTATAGAGCAGCCACAAACCTACACGATGAGCCTGACCTCGGCTGGTGCATCCGAACGCAACGGCCTCGGTCTTGCGCTCCCCGTATCGGGCCATCGCTTCCTGATCTTCAACATACTCAACGTTCTGCTTATAGCCGTCTTGTTTGTTGTTATAAGTGATCAGCGCTACGGACGGCCGGTCTTTTCGAGCAGAGCCTTTATAGGTAAACAGGCCATCTTTTACGTTTGCGTTGGTAAACAGCATGACAGGATCAGACGGGCTGTCCTGCATGATATTCACCATGCCACCAGCCCAGAAAACCATGCCACGGAAAGCACCGGCAATATCCTGAATCAGACGATAAGCGTCCTGACGACTGGTGATCTGGGTGTTGATTGCAAAGCGTTTTTCTTTGCCGCCAAAGCCATCATCAACCTCTTCGTCGCAGTAGCGACCGATCTGATAAAGCTGGCCAAGGTCAATCATTGACTCCGAAACAAATTTGCCGAGGCCATAACGAGCATTGGTCAGCAGATCGAACAGAATCCAGGCAGGGTTTGAAGATGACAGAAGCTTAAATGTTCCATCCCAAACGCCGTTATAAGTGTTCGTGTTTTCATCATAATTCGAAGGCACACGGATTTTGAGGCCACGGATAAGATACGAACGTGACGGCATAGAGCTACCAAACTGCTCAGAGTTAACCTTAAGGCCAACCAGAACGGAGTTCGGGTAGTTCATTGGGGTGTCAACGATCTCACCGATAGAGTCGACCCAGGTATCGTTAAAGAGATACTGATCGTTGCTGTCGGCGGAGAGACGAAGCACGCGCACTTTATAGGCACGCCCAGGCTTTGGAAGCTGGATTTCGTAACTGCGGTAGTAGACACCAGTCTTTTTCGCAGTCAGCGTCACGTCAGAGCTGCTCTCACCTGCAGCAATCACGTCATAGAAAGAGCCATTGCCGTTGGCCAGCTGGAACTTAAACTGGACCGAAGTACCGTTTGTGTCCCCTGTTTTCTTGTCAATGCTACGCAGCGACGGGAACTTCATGATCACTCGGACACGATCAGCATCGTCGTTATCAATGGCAACCGTAACCGCGTTTGTGGTTTTCAGCTGTGTGTTAACGGCCTTTGGCGTTTCGACAAAATCGAAACCAGACATCGGACTCTGGTCTTGCGAACCATCCCGGAAATCCCAGGTTACACCGGAATAGTTGAATGATCCGTCTTCGTTCTCCAGCGCCACGCCATCGATGAAGATAGATTTTGCGCCGTTAATCAACCCGCCAACAACACCTTCCCCGAGCAGATCGAGGATAGACGCCATGGCCCGCGAATTAACGGTATCATCCGCTTCAACTGGTGTACGGCTTGAGCCTGAGCTCTTTTTGCCGCCCGCTCCCGCAATCAGGAGGGGCAATCTCTTTTTCTTGAACTGATCCATGTTCAAAAAACTTCCCTTACAGTTGGTCTATGGTGATTGAAGAACTCACAATCTGTGAGCCAACTAAAATTTCCTCGCCGTAATTAAGCTGAACCGGGTTTCCCTGGTTGCTGGTGTTTTGAGGCCCATCGAAATAAAACGAATCCGTGTTATCCGCCTGTCTGACAGACGCATTTGATGCCTGCGGCGAAATCAGCATGGACACACCGCCCATCATCAATGACATCCCTCCCATCACCAGCGCGGAAGACGCACCAAAAGTCAGCCCAGAGGCCAGAGCGCCGACGGCGATCATCGCGGCGCCCACGAAAGTCTGGAACCACCCAAACGCCTTACCACCGCTGCCACGTGGTACGGGAGTAATGCGGATTTTTGCGATATTTTCCGACTCGCCCATCATCTGGTATTAGGTGTCTTCTCTTGACGACTTGTGCCCATGTCTTTTT
>OIFL01000081.1_pt1 | contig 22429 bp, 20 predicted proteins | sample 1581961 | NCBI WGS metagenome assembly OIFL01 (sample SAMN04414079, study PRJEB24778) | human gut metagenome | material: faecal | host: Homo sapiens
GAAGACCATGCTCTCATCGCGGCCGTTTTACTGGTGCCCGTACTGCCAGCATTAAGCCGGCAGCAGGCAGTGTCAGCGACAGGCTTCATCGTCAGGCATAAAAAACGCGCCAGCAGGCGCGTTTTTTATCATCCGGACAGCGAGATTAACGCTTGATGTCGGACTGGAAGTCGCGTTTGGCGTAGCCGGTGTACAGCTGACGCGGACGGGCGATCTTCATGCCGTCGCTGTGCATTTCGTTCCAGTGCGCAATCCAGCCCACGGTACGCGCCATGGCGAAGATAACGGTAAACATGGAGGACGGGATACCCATCGCTTTCAGGATGATACCGGAGTAGAAGTCGACGTTCGGGTAGAGTTTCTTCTCGATGAAGTACGGGTCGTTCAGCGCGATATGCTCCAGCTCCATGGCTACCTGCAGCAGATCGTCTTTGGTGCCCAGCTCTTTCAGCACTTCATGGCAGGTTTCACGCATCACGGTGGCGCGCGGGTCGTAGTTTTTGTAAACACGATGGCCGAAGCCCATCAGGCGGAAAGAGTCATTCTTGTCTTTCGCACGACGAACAAATTCCGGAATGTGCTCAACGGAGCTGATCTCTTCCAGCATCTTCAGCGCCGCTTCGTTGGCGCCGCCGTGCGCCGGTCCCCACAGGGAGGCGATGCCCGCAGCGATACAGGCGAACGGGTTAGCGCCGGAGGAGCCGGCGGTACGTACCGTCGAGGTCGACGCGTTCTGCTCGTGATCGGCGTGCAGGATCAGAATACGATCCATCGCGCGTTCAAGCACCGGATTGACTTCATACTCTTCGCACGGTGTCGCGAACATCATGCGCAGGAAGTTGCCGGCGTAGGAGAGGTCGTTGCGCGGATAAACAAACGGCTGGCCGATAGAATACTTGTAACACATGGCTGCCATGGTTGGCATTTTGGACAGCAGGCGATAGGCGGCGATTTCACGGTGACGCGGGTTATTCACGTCGAGGGAGTCGTGATAGAACGCCGCCAGGGCGCCGGTGATCCCGCACATAACGGCCATCGGGTGAGAATCGCGACGGAACGCATGGAACAGACGGGTGATCTGCTCATGGATCATGGTGTGACGGGTCACAGTGGTTTTGAATTCGTCATATTCGGCCTGGGTTGGTTTTTCACCGTTTAGCAGAATGTAACAAACTTCAAGATAGTTTGATTCGGTCGCTAACTGGTCGATCGGGAAGCCGCGGTGCAGCAGGATCCCCTCGTCACCATCGATAAACGTAATTTTAGATTCACAGGAAGCGGTAGATGTGAAACCTGGGTCAAAGGTAAATACGCCTTTTGAACCAAGACTACGAATATCAATAACATCCTGACCGAGCGTGCCTTTTAGCACATCCAGTTCAATAGCAGTGTCACCACCCAGGGTGATTTTTGCTTTAGCATCAGACATTTATGGTCTCCTTAGCGCCTTTATTGCTTAAGACTGCCGGGTGGTGGATTTGCTTTCGGCCCGCGCCCGTATACGTTACCAGTTTGTTATGTTGCACACAGCTCTGCGTCAGCGAAAAGGGCAGGGTACAGAGCAACGGCGCTTGATGGTACGTCCTTCAGGGCTGCGGTGAAACAACAGCAAATCAGCGTTTTAGCAGTCCGAATATTAAAACCTGTATACCACTAATAACTGTCCTGATTACATCGGTCAATACTGACACACTGTTACATAACTTATTCTCAGGTGAAAGAGTGACCCCATAACTTTTGAGCATTATTGCATTTAACTGGTAATGGTTGTAACAAGAATGTTTAATATTTGTCAAATCAGGTGATTAAAAATTAAAAAAATGTTGTTATCGTGACCTTGATCACTGTTCCGGAGAAAACCCAACAAACTATATGTAGGTTAATTGTAATGATTTTGTGAACGGCCTATACTGCGGCCAGGTCTCCGGAACACCCTGCAATCCCGAGCCACCCAGCGTTGTTTAGTGATGTTTTAATGCCTGAAAAGACGTTTTAACATGACTTCTGGTTATAGAAAGGACGCTGTCTGACCCGCAAGCAGACCGGAGGAAGGAAACAATAAGAACAGCATGTGGGCGTTATTCATGGTAAGAAATGTGAAAAAACAAAGACCTGTCAATCTGGATCTACAAACGATACGGTTCCCAATCACGGCGATAGCGTCCATTCTCCATCGCGTTTCCGGTGTCATCACCTTCGTGGCGGTCGGAATTCTGCTTTGGCTGCTGGGCACCAGCCTCTCCTCCCCTGAAGGTTTTCTGACGGCGGCCTCGATCATGGATAGCTTCTTTGTGAAGTTCATCATGTGGGGCATTCTCACCGCACTGGCCTATCATGTCGTTGTCGGTATCCGCCATCTGATGATGGACTTTGGCTACCTGGACGAAACCCTCGAAGCAGGGAAACGTTCCGCCAAAATCTCTTTTGTTATTACTGTCGTGCTTTCACTTCTCGCAGGAGTCCTCGTATGGTAAGCAACGCCTCAGCACTGGGACGCAACGGCGTACATGACTTTATTCTGGTCCGTGCTACCGCCATCGTTCTGACCCTCTACATCATCTACATGGTTGGCTTCTTCGCCACCACCGGTGAAATCTCATGGGAAGTGTGGACCGGATTCTTTGCCTCCGGCTTCACTAAAGTCTTCACTCTGCTGGCTCTCGTCTCCATTCTCATCCATGCCTGGATCGGGATGTGGCAGGTGTTAACGGACTACGTTAAACCACTGGCTCTGCGCCTGGTTCTGCAACTGGCTATCGTTGTGGCGCTGGTGGCTTACGTTCTTTATGGATTTGTTGTGGTGTGGGGTGTGTAATGAAATTGCCAGTCAGAGAGTTTGATGCTGTTGTTATCGGTGCCGGCGGCGCAGGTATGCGCGCGGCGCTGCAAATTTCCCAGAGCGGACAGACCTGTGCACTGCTCTCCAAAGTGTTCCCTACCCGTTCCCATACCGTATCCGCGCAGGGTGGTATCACCGTCGCGCTCGGTAACTCCCATGAAGATAACTGGGAATGGCATATGTACGACACCGTAAAAGGGTCGGACTATATTGGCGACCAGGACGCCATCGAATATATGTGTAAGACCGGCCCGGAAGCGATTCTTGAGCTGGAACATATGGGCCTGCCGTTCTCCCGTCTTGACGACGGCCGTATTTATCAGCGCCCGTTCGGCGGCCAGTCGAAAAACTTCGGCGGCGAGCAAGCGGCACGCACCGCGGCGGCGGCTGACCGTACCGGCCACGCGCTGTTGCACACCCTGTATCAACAGAACCTGAAAAACCACACCACTATTTTCTCCGAATGGTATGCCCTCGATCTGGTGAAAAACCAGGACGGCGCGGTGGTGGGTTGTACCGCCCTGTGCATCGAGACCGGCGAAGTGGTCTACTTTAAAGCCCGCGCCACCGTGCTGGCGACCGGCGGCGCAGGCCGTATCTATCAGTCCACCACCAACGCCCACATCAACACCGGTGACGGCGTCGGGATGGCCATCCGTGCCGGCGTGCCGGTGCAGGATATGGAAATGTGGCAGTTCCACCCGACCGGCATCGCCGGGGCAGGGGTTCTGGTCACCGAAGGTTGCCGCGGCGAAGGCGGTTACCTGCTCAATAAACACGGCGAACGCTTTATGGAGCGTTATGCCCCGAACGCCAAAGACCTGGCGGGTCGTGACGTGGTGGCGCGTTCCATCATGATCGAAATTCGCGAAGGCCGCGGCTGCGATGGTCCGTGGGGCCCGCATGCGAAACTGAAACTGGATCACCTGGGTAAAGAGGTTCTGGAATCTCGTCTGCCAGGTATCCTTGAGCTGTCCCGTACCTTTGCTCACGTCGATCCGGTGAAAGAGCCAATCCCGGTTATCCCAACCTGCCACTACATGATGGGTGGTATCCCGACCAAAGTCACCGGTCAGGCGCTGACCGTGAATGAGAAGGGCGAAGACGTGGTGATCCCGGGCCTGTTCGCGGTAGGCGAAATTGCCTGCGTATCGGTCCACGGCGCCAACCGTCTGGGCGGCAACTCGTTGCTCGACCTGGTGGTCTTCGGCCGCGCGGCGGGCCTGCATCTGCAGGAGTCCATCGCCGAGCAGGGCACGCTGCGCGACGCCAGCGAATCGGATGTCGAAGGCTCGCTGGACCGCCTCAATCGCTGGAACAATACCCGCTCCGGCGAAGACCCGGTGGAAATCCGCAAAGCACTGCAGGAATGTATGCAGCACAACTTCTCGGTGTTCCGCGAAGGCGATGCGATGCACAAAGGTCTGGAGCAACTGAAAGTGATCCGCGAGCGCCTGAAAAACGCCCGTCTCGACGATACCTCCAGCGAGTTCAACACCCAGCGCGTTGAGTGCCTGGAGCTGGATAACCTGATGGAAACCGCGTACGCCACCGCCGTATCCGCTAACTTCCGTACCGAGAGCCGTGGCGCCCACAGCCGCTTCGACTTCCCGGATCGTGATGATGAAAACTGGCTGTGCCATTCCCTGTATCTGCCAGAGTCGGAATCCATGACGCGTCGTAGCGTCAACATGGAACCGAAACTGCGTCCGGCATTCCCGCCGAAGATTCGTACTTACTAATGCGGAGACAGGAAAATGAAACTCGAGTTTTCAATTTATCGCTATAACCCGGATGTTGACGACGCTCCGCATATGCAGGATTACACCCTCGAAGCGGAAGAAGGTCGTGACATGATGCTGCTGGATGCGCTGATCCAGCTGAAAGAAAAAGATCCGTCGCTGTCGTTCCGCCGCTCCTGCCGTGAAGGGGTTTGCGGTTCCGATGGTCTGAACATGAACGGGAAAAACGGTCTGGCGTGCATCACGCCAATCTCCGCGCTGAATCAGCCGGGCAAGAAGATTGTTATCCGTCCGCTGCCAGGATTACCGGTTATCCGTGATTTGGTGGTGGACATGGGGCAATTCTATGCACAATATGAGAAGATTAAGCCTTACTTGTTGAATAATGGGCAAAATCCTCCGGCTCGCGAGCATCTGCAGATGCCTGAGCAGCGTGAGAAACTCGATGGTCTGTACGAGTGTATTCTGTGCGCATGTTGTTCAACCTCGTGCCCGTCGTTCTGGTGGAACCCGGACAAGTTCATCGGCCCGGCTGGCCTGCTGGCCGCGTATCGCTTCCTGATCGACAGTCGCGATACCGAAACCAGCGAGCGCCTGGAAGGCCTGAGCGATGCTTTCAGCGTATTCCGCTGTCACAGCATTATGAACTGCGTCAGTGTGTGTCCTAAAGGGCTTAACCCGACGCGCGCCATCGGCCATATTAAGTCGATGCTGCTGCAGCGCAGCGCGTAAGCAACACGGTCTGTCCCGGATGGCGCTTGCGCTTATCCGGGCTACCAAAGCAGTAGCCCCGGCAAGCGTTAGCGCCGCCGGGGGATATAGCAGGAAATCTTTAAAAACCGCCACAAGATGTACCAGTAATCGAGGCGTTCAGTGCGAGGTAAGGCGGCAACTGAGCGCATCCCCGGGAGCATAGTGAACTATGTGACCGGGGTAAGCGAAGGCAGCCAACACAACCGCAGCCTGAACGCTGAAGATTAATGGCAGTTTTTAAAGGTTCCTTAGCGGATCGAAACCACAACTCGTCCGCAACAAGTGAACCCCGGCACGTGCACTCGGTGTGCGTGGTAGTTTCTACGGCGAAATAAGCATAAAAGTGCTTAAGGGATCACGATGCAGAACGGCGCAATGAAAGCCTGGCTGGACTCTTCTTTCCTCTCTGGTTCGAACCAGAGCTGGATAGAACAGCTCTATGAAGACTTCTTAACCGATCCTGACTCTGTTGACGCCAACTGGCGTTCGATGTTCCAGCAGTTACCTGGCACCGGAGTTAAACCGGATCAATTCCATTCCAAAACACGTGATTATTTCCGTCGACTGGCGAAGGATGCCTCACGTTACACTTCTTCGATTTCCGACCCTGACACCAATGTGAAGCAGGTTAAAGTCCTGCAGCTCATCAACGCATACCGTTTCCGTGGCCACCAGCATGCGAATCTCGATCCGCTGGGACTGTGGAAGCAAGAGAGAGTGGCGGATCTTGATCCGGCCTACCACGATCTGACCGAGGCCGATTTCCAGGATAGCTATAACGTAGGTTCATTTGCCATCGGTAAAGACACGATGAAGCTGGGCGACCTGATTGCCGCCCTCAAGCAAACCTACTGCGGCTCCATCGGCGCGGAATACATGCATATCACCTCTACCGAAGAAAAACGCTGGATCCAGCAGCGTATTGAATCGGTAGCCGGTAAAGCGAGCTTCACCGCGGCAGAGAAAAAGCGCTTCCTCAGTGAACTGACCGCTGCAGAAGGGCTGGAACGTTACCTCGGCGCCAAATTCCCGGGGGCGAAACGCTTCTCGCTGGAAGGGGGTGATGCCCTGATCCCGATGCTCAAAGAGATGATCCGCCATGCGGGCAAGAGCGGCACCCGCGAAGTGGTGCTGGGCATGGCGCACCGTGGCCGTCTGAACGTGCTGGTCAACGTGCTGGGTAAAAAACCGCAGGACCTGTTCGACGAGTTCGCGGGCAAACATAAAGAACACCTCGGCACCGGCGACGTGAAGTACCACATGGGCTTCTCTTCCGATATGGAAACCGAAGGCGGTCTGGTCCACTTGGCGCTGGCGTTTAACCCGTCGCACCTGGAGATCGTCAGCCCGGTGGTTATCGGTTCCGTACGCGCCCGTCTGGATCGTCTGGACGAGCCAAGCAGCAACAAAGTTCTGCCTATTACCATCCACGGCGACGCCGCCGTTACCGGCCAGGGCGTGGTTCAGGAAACCCTGAACATGTCGAAAGCCCGCGGTTACGAAGTCGGCGGTACCGTGCGTATCGTTATCAACAACCAGGTTGGCTTTACCACCTCCAACCCGCTGGATGCGCGTTCTACGCCATACTGTACCGATATCGGTAAGATGGTTCAGGCGCCGATTTTCCACGTTAACGCGGATGACCCGGAAGCCGTTGCTTTCGTTACCCGTCTGGCGCTGGATTTCCGTAATACCTTCAAACGCGATGTCTTCATCGACCTGGTGTGCTACCGCCGTCACGGCCATAACGAAGCCGACGAGCCGAGCGCAACCCAGCCGCTGATGTACCAGAAAATCAAAAAGCATCCGACCCCGCGCAAAATCTATGCTGACAAGCTGGAGCAGGAGAAAGTTGCGACGCTGGAAGACGCGACTGAGCAGGTTAACCTTTACCGCGATGCGCTGGATGCCGGCGAATGCGTGGTAGAGGAGTGGCGTCCGATGAATATGCACTCCTTTACCTGGTCTCCCTACCTCAACCACGAGTGGGACGAGAGCTATCCGGATAAAGTGGATCCGAAACGTCTGCAAGAGCTGGCTAAACGCATCAGTACGGTGCCGGAAGGTATCGAAATGCAGTCCCGTGTAGCGAAAATCTACGGCGATCGCCAACTGATGGCCGCCGGCGAGAAGCTGTTCGATTGGGGCGGCGCTGAAAACCTGGCTTATGCCACCCTGGTTGACGAAGGCATTCCAGTGCGCCTGTCCGGTGAAGACTCCGGTCGCGGCACCTTCTTCCACCGTCACGCGGTTATCCATAACCAGAGCAACGGTTCTACCTATACCCCGCTGCAGCATGTGCACAACGGCCAGGGCCAGTTCCGCGTCTGGGACTCGGTGCTGTCTGAAGAAGCCGTGCTGGCGTTCGAATACGGTTACGCCACCGCAGAGCCGCGTACGCTGACCATCTGGGAAGCGCAGTTCGGCGACTTCGCCAACGGCGCGCAGGTGGTGATTGATCAGTTCATCTCCTCTGGCGAACAGAAATGGGGCCGGATGTGCGGTCTGGTGATGTTGCTGCCGCACGGCTACGAAGGGCAGGGCCCGGAGCACTCCTCCGCGCGTCTGGAACGCTATCTGCAGCTGTGCGCTGAGCAGAACATGCAGGTTTGCGTACCGTCCACCCCGGCACAGGTTTACCATATGCTGCGTCGTCAGGCGCTGCGCGGTATGCGCCGTCCGCTGGTGGTGATGTCGCCGAAGTCTCTGCTGCGCCACCCGCTGGCGGTCTCCAGCATGGACGAACTGGCGAACGGCACCTTTATGCCGGCCATCGGCGAAATCGACGAACTCGATCCGCAAGCCGTGAAGCGCGTCGTACTGTGCTCTGGTAAGGTTTACTACGACCTGCTGGAACAGCGCCGCAAAAACGAGCAAAAAGATGTCGCCATTGTGCGTATCGAACAGCTCTACCCGTTCCCGCATCAGGCGGTGCAGGAAGCGCTGAAAGCTTACTCGCACGTACATGATTTTGTCTGGTGCCAGGAAGAGCCGCTCAACCAGGGCGCATGGTACTGCAGCCAGCACCACCTTCGTGAAGTAGTTCCATTTGGGGCCTCTCTGCGTTATGCAGGCCGCCCGGCCTCCGCCTCTCCGGCGGTAGGGTACATGTCCGTTCACCAGAAACAGCAACAAGATCTGGTCAATGACGCGCTGAACGTCGATTAATTAAAGGATACACAATGAGTAGCGTAGATATTCTGGTTCCCGACCTGCCTGAGTCCGTAGCTGACGCAACCGTCGCCACCTGGCATAAAAAACCGGGCGACGCGGTCGTCCGTGACGAAGTTCTGGTCGAAATCGAAACTGACAAAGTGGTACTGGAAGTACCGGCATCAGCGGACGGCATTCTGGATGCAGTGCTGGAAGACGAGGGCGCTACCGTCCTGTCTCGCCAGATCCTTGGCCGCCTGCGCGAAGGTAACAGCGCAGGTAAAGAAAGCAGCGAAAAAGCCGATGCGAAGGCGTCCACGCCGGCGCAGCGTCAGCAGGCTTCTCTGGAAGAGCAGAACAACGACGCGCTGAGCCCGGCGATCCGTCGTCTGCTGGCTGAACACAACCTCGACGCAGCGGCCATCAAAGGCACTGGCGTCGGCGGCCGTTTGACCCGCGAAGACGTTGAGAAACATCTGGCGAAAGCCCCGGCGCCGGCAGAAGCCAAAGCGCCAGCCTCCGCCGCGGCAGCCGCGCCGGCGCCGCAGCTGGGCAATCGTTCTGAAAAACGCGTCCCGATGACCCGCCTGCGTAAACGCGTGGCCGAGCGTCTGCTGGAAGCGAAAAATTCCACCGCCATGCTGACGACCTTTAACGAAGTCAACATGAAGCCGATTATGGATCTGCGTAAGCAGTACGGCGATGCCTTCGAAAAACGTCACGGTATCCGTCTGGGCTTCATGTCCTTCTACGTGAAAGCGGTGGTTGAAGCGCTGAAACGCTACCCGGAAGTGAACGCTTCCATCGATGGCGACGACGTGGTTTACCACAACTACTTCGATGTCAGCATGGCAGTGTCCACTCCGCGCGGCCTGGTAACCCCGGTTCTGCGTGACGTTGACCTGCTGGGCATGGCGGACATCGAAAAGAATATCAAAGAGCTGGCGGTGAAAGGCCGTGACGGCAAGCTGACCGTAGATGACCTGACCGGCGGTAACTTCACCATTACCAACGGCGGCGTCTTCGGTTCCCTGATGTCCACGCCGATCATCAACCCACCGCAGAGCGCCATCCTGGGTATGCATGCCATTAAAGACCGTCCGATGGCGGTGAATGGCAAGGTAGAGATCCTGCCGATGATGTACCTGGCGCTCTCCTACGACCACCGTCTGATCGACGGACGTGAGTCGGTAGGCTTCCTGGTGGCGATTAAAGAGCTGCTGGAAGATCCGACCCGTCTGCTGCTGGACGTGTAGTCAGCAAGCGTATTACCTACCGTAGGCCGGATAACACGCGTTAGCGCCGTTATCAGGCCTACAGGTTTAAAGATAATTACACCCTGAAGGATGGACTGAACACATGAACTTACATGAATATCAGGCAAAACAACTTTTTGCCCGCTATGGCTTACCGGCGCCGGTGGGTTATGCCTGTACTACTCCGCGTGAAGCAGAAGAAGCCGCTTCAAAAATCGGCGCGGGTCCGTGGGTAGTGAAATGTCAGGTTCACGCTGGTGGCCGCGGTAAAGCGGGCGGTGTGAAAGTAGTTAAGAGCAAAGAAGAGATCCGCGCTTTTGCTGAGCATTGGCTGGGCAAACGCCTGGTGACTTACCAAACCGATGCTAACGGCCAGCCGGTCAACCAGATTCTGGTGGAAGCAGCGACCGATATCGATAAAGAGCTGTATCTGGGCGCGGTCGTTGATCGTAGCTCCCGTCGCGTGGTGTTCATGGCGTCGACTGAAGGCGGCGTGGAAATCGAAAAAGTCGCGGAAGAAACCCCGCACCTGATCCACAAGATCGCCATCGATCCGCTGGCGGGCCCGATGCCTTATCAGGGGCGTGAACTGGCGTTCAAACTGGGTCTGGAAGGTAAGCAGGTTCAGCAGTTCACCAAGATTTTCATGGGTCTGGCGACCATTTTCCTTGAGCGCGACCTGGCGCTGATCGAAATCAACCCGTTGGTTATCACTAAGCAGGGCGACCTGATCTGCCTCGACGGCAAACTGGGCGCTGACGGCAACGCGCTGTTCCGCCAGCCGGATCTGCGCGAAATGCGCGACCAGTCTCAGGAAGATCCGCGCGAAGCGCAGGCGGCGCAGTGGGAACTGAACTACGTTGCGCTCGACGGCAACATCGGTTGCATGGTTAACGGCGCAGGCCTGGCGATGGGCACCATGGACATCGTTAAGCTGCACGGCGGCGAACCGGCTAACTTCCTCGACGTTGGCGGCGGCGCCACCAAAGAGCGCGTGACCGAAGCGTTCAAAATCATCCTCTCTGACGACAACGTTAAAGCGGTTCTGGTTAACATCTTCGGCGGCATCGTGCGTTGCGACCTGATCGCTGACGGCATCATCGGCGCGGTAGCGGAAGTTGGGGTTAACGTTCCGGTCGTGGTTCGTCTGGAAGGTAACAACGCCGAACTGGGCGCGAAAAAACTGGCTGACAGCGGCCTGAATATTATTGCAGCGAAAAGTCTGACGGACGCAGCACAGCAGGTTGTTGCCGCAGTGGAGGGGAAATAATGTCAGTTTTAATTAATAAAGATACCAAGGTTATCTGCCAGGGCTTCACCGGTAGCCAGGGGACCTTCCACTCTGAACAAGCGATCGCTTACGGTACGCAAATGGTTGGCGGCGTGACGCCAGGCAAAGGCGGCACCACGCACCTGGGCCTGCCGGTGTTCAACACCGTGCGCGAAGCCGTTGAAGCGACCGGCGCTACCGCGACCGTGATCTACGTTCCGGCGCCGTTCTGCAAAGATTCCATTCTGGAAGCGATTGACGCGGGCATTAAGCTTATCATCACTATCACCGAAGGTATCCCAACCCTGGATATGCTGACTGTGAAAGTGAAACTGGACGAAGCGGGCGTGCGCATGATCGGCCCGAACTGCCCAGGCGTGATCACCCCGGGCGAATGCAAAATCGGCATCATGCCGGGTCACATTCACAAGCCGGGTAAAGTGGGCATCGTTTCCCGTTCCGGTACCCTGACCTATGAAGCGGTTAAGCAGACCACCGACTACGGCTTCGGCCAGTCTACCTGCGTCGGTATCGGCGGCGACCCGATCCCGGGCTCCAACTTCATCGATATCCTGAAGCTGTTCCAGGAAGATCCGCAGACCGAAGCGATCGTGATGATCGGTGAGATCGGCGGCAGCGCGGAAGAAGAAGCGGCAGCCTACATCAAAGAGCACGTGACCAAGCCGGTTGTCGGCTACATCGCGGGCGTGACCGCGCCGAAAGGCAAGCGTATGGGCCACGCGGGCGCGATCATCGCTGGCGGTAAAGGTACTGCTGATGAGAAATTCGCAGCCCTGGAAGCCGCTGGTGTGAAAACCGTTCGCAGCCTGGCCGATATCGGCGAAGCGCTGAAAGCTATCATCAAGTAAACCCTCTCTGCTTCTCCGAAGCAGAAATCTGTCCGATTTCGACATGGTTGGCCACCGTCAGGTGGCCTTTTTTATGGGCGTTATCCATCTCGCCAGAACATCCGCTGAACCGGCGGAATGCCTGCTCCGTGAAAAACCTTATCTATCATATTGATTTTATGAATTATTTCATGAATATAATCCCGGCAGCGTGGTTGCTGAAGGAAATATTTCCGCAATTCGCGACAGGCAAGGGTTTTAGATAGTGAAAAAACAGAAGAGAAGGGCATAAGAAAACAGGAAAAATACTGTGAGCAGTCTAGCATTATTAGGATCGGCGCATTTTTTTTCATTTTTCCCCGCGGCGTTAAATAATATTACCTATGATTCTCATATCTCTCTTTTCAGTAACCAAGCAAGCCATACTTTAAACACAATATTAACATTAAGTTCACCAATATTCTTTATTGAGCTACATAATTAACACGTAGAGTAAAAATTGATTTATATCAATGCTTAATGCTTGGAAAAATTCTTCAAAAAACGTTAAATTGTCGCAAGTCAAATTGGCCTAAACAGGCTATCTTCGCTATATATTGATCACCGTCGAAAAATGTAAAACTGGAACAATAAAAACATATTTATTGTAAGGTTATTGCGGCGTAATATATTGGGGAATCAATTGGGTTTTTCGTTAACGTATTTGTAACCTTGTCCTGGCGTGGTTTCACTTTCGATTGAAACCCGCTCCGGGCGGGCGACAAATAAAAATTTGTATTGGGGCATGCGTATGAGCCAGAGCTTCTCGGTTCATTTTCGGAGTCTTCATGCGATGAGCAAGGAGTCATGATGTTAGATATAGTCGAACTGTCGCGCTTACAGTTTGCCTTGACCGCGATGTACCACTTCCTTTTTGTGCCGCTAACGCTCGGTATGGCGTTCCTGCTGGCCATCATGGAAACGGTTTACGTCCTTTCCGGCAAACAGATTTATAAAGATATGACCAAATTCTGGGGCAAGTTGTTTGGTATCAACTTCGCGCTGGGTGTGGCGACCGGTCTGACCATGGAGTTCCAGTTCGGGACTAACTGGTCGTATTACTCACACTATGTGGGCGATATCTTCGGTGCGCCGCTGGCCATTGAAGGTCTGATGGCCTTCTTCCTCGAATCCACCTTTGTAGGTCTGTTCTTCTTCGGTTGGGATCGTCTGGGTAAAGTTCAGCACATGGCGGTCACCTGGCTGGTTGCGCTGGGCTCCAACCTCTCCGCGCTGTGGATCCTCGTCGCCAACGGCTGGATGCAGAACCCTATCGCATCGGACTTCAACTTCGAAACCATGCGTATGGAGATGGTCAGCTTCTCTGAACTGGTGCTCAACCCGGTCGCCCAGGTGAAGTTCGTTCACACCGTGGCGTCTGGCTATGTCACCGGCGCGATGTTCATCCTGGCTATCAGCTCCTGGTACATGCTGAAAGGCCGTGACTTTGCCTTTGCTAAGCGCTCCTTCGCCATCGCAGCCAGCTTCGGTATGGCAGCGATCCTCTCCGTTATTGTGCTGGGTGACGAATCTGGTTACGAAATGGGCGACGTGCAGAAAACCAAACTGGCGGCTATCGAAGCAGAGTGGGAAACCCAGCCTGCGCCGGCGGCCTTTACCCTGTTTGGTATTCCCGATCAGAATGCGCAAACCAACCACTTCGCCATCCAGATCCCTTACGCGCTGGGCATCATTGCCACCCGCTCGGTGGATAAGCCGGTTATCGGTCTGAAGGATCTGATGGTTCAGCACGAAGAGCGTATCCGTAACGGGATGAAAGCGTACGCGCTACTGGAGCAGCTGCGCGCCGGTTCGACCGACCAGGCCGTGCGTGAACAGTTCAATAGCGTGAAGAAAGACCTCGGCTATGGCCTGTTGCTGAAGCGCTATACCCCGAACGTCGCTGACGCCACGGAAGAGCAGATCGCCAAAGCGACCAAAGACTCTATTCCAAGCGTCGCCCCGCTGTACTTCGCCTTCCGTATCATGGTGGCGTGCGGCATCCTGATGCTGTTGATTATCGGCGCCTCCTTCTGGAGCGTGATTCGTAACCGCATTGGCGAGAAAAAATGGCTGCTGCGCGCCGCGTTCTTTGGCCTGCCGCTGCCGTGGATTGCTGTGGAGTCGGGCTGGTTTGTTGCCGAGTATGGCCGTCAGCCGTGGGCGATTGGTGAGGTCCTGCCGACCGCGGTGGCCAACTCGTCGTTGACCGCAGGCGATCTGATCTTCTCAATGTTGCTGATCTGCGGTCTGTACACGCTGTTCCTGGTGGCTGAACTGTTCCTGATGTTCAAGTTTGCCCGCAAAGGACCTAGCAGCCTGAAAACCGGCCGCTATCACTTTGAACAGTCCTCTGCGGCTATTCAGTCGGCACGCTAAGACAGGAGTCGTCAAATGATCGATTATGAAGTATTGCGTTTTATCTGGTGGCTGCTGATTGGCATTCTGCTGATTGGCTTCGCTGTCGCCGACGGGTTCGACATGGGGGTGGGCATGCTCACCCGTTTCCTCGGCCGTAACGACACCGAGCGTCGGATTATGATCAACGCCATCGCTCCGCACTGGGACGGTAACCAGGTGTGGCTGATCACCGCCGGCGGCGCGCTGTTCGCGGCCTGGCCGATGGTTTACGCCGCAGCGTTCTCTGGCTTCTATGTGGCGATGATTCTGGTGCTGGCTTCGCTGTTCTTCCGTCCGGTCGGTTTTGACTACCGTTCCAAGATCGAGGACACCCGCTGGCGCAACATGTGGGACTGGGGCATCTTCATCGGTAGCTTCGTGCCGCCGCTGGTGATTGGTGTGGCCTTCGGCAACCTGCTGCAGGGCGTGCCGTTCCACGTCGATGAATACCTGCGTCTGTTCTATACCGGAAACTTCTTCCAGCTGCTGAACCCGTTTGGTCTGCTGGCCGGTATCGTCAGCGTGGCGATGATCCTGACTCAGGGCGCCACCTACCTGCAGATGCGTACCGTAGGCGAACTGCACCTGCGTACCCGCACCGTTTCCACGGTGGCGGCGCTGGTGACGCTGGTCTGCTTCGCGCTGGCCGGTGTGTGGGTCTACTACGGCATCGACGGCTATGTGGTGAAATCAGTAATGGATCATAGCGGCCCGTCTAACCCGCTGACTAAAGAAGTCGTGCGTGAGGCCGGTGCATGGATGGTGAACTTTAATAACATGCCAGCGCTGTGGGCCGTTCCTGCCCTGGGCGTGGTGCTGCCGCTGCTGACCGTCGTCTCGACTAAAGCGGATAAAGGCGCGTGGGCATTCCTGTTCTCCTCTCTGACCCTGGCCTGCATCATTCTGTCCGCCGGTATTGCGATGTTCCCGTTCATCATGCCGTCCAGCACCATGCTGAACGCCAGCCTGACGATGTGGTACGCGACCTCCAGTCAGCGGACGCTGAACCTGATGACCTACGTGGCGATTGTCTTCGTGCCGATCATTCTGGCCTACACCAGCTGGTGTTACTGGAAGATGTTCGGCCGCATTACGCGCGAAGACATCGAAAAGAACACCCACTCGCTGTACTAAGGTAAGGAGCTATATATGTGGTACTTCGCATGGATTTTGGGAACGCTTCTTGCCTGTGCCTTTGGGGTGATTACCGCGCTGGCGCTTGAGCACGTGGAAGCCACCAAAGCAGGTAAAGAAGAACACTGATGAGTATTATCGTGATGCGATATACGAAATCATTCGGATTGCATCGAGGCGGCAAGTCTGTGAATCCCCAGGAGCTTACACCAGTAAGTGACTGGGGTAAGCAGACGTAGCCAACAAAGAGGCGACGTGAATGATAAAGTATATGTATGCGATAATGGACAAGCGCCCGTTAAGGGCGCTTTCCTTATTGATGGCGCTGCTGCTGGCAGGCTGCATCTTCTGGGATCCGTCGCGCTTTCCGGCGAAGACCAGCGAGCTGGAAATCTGGCATGGTTTCTTGCTGATGTGGGCGGTTTGCAGCGGCGTTATTCACGGCGTGGGCTTCCGTCCGCGTGCCGTTCACTGGCAGGGGATTTTTTGTCCGCTTATCGCTGATATCGTGCTCGCTTTGGGTCTCTTCTTTTTCTTCTTTTGAATAAGAGATCTCTGTTAATGGTATGGGCTTGCATAAGCCCATAAAAATTTACGCCCCGTTTACTTTCCCCCATTCCAAACCACCTTTCCCGCGCGTATAGTAGCGAAGTTTGAAAGCTCTAACCTTTTTTTGCATTACCGGGATGTAAAGTGAATACAACGCTGTTTCGATGGCCGGTTCGGGTCTACTACGAAGATACCGACGCCGGTGGTGTGGTTTACCACGCCAGTTACGTCGCTTTTTATGAAAGAGCACGCACAGAGATGCTGCGCCACCATCACTTTAGTCAACAGGTGCTGTTGGCTGAACGCGTTGCCTTCGTGGTTCGCAAAATGACGCTGGAGTATTTTGCCCCCGCCAGACTCGACGACATGCTCGAAGTCCAGACGGAAATTACCTCGATGCGCGGCACCTCTTTGGTTTTCACGCAGCGAATCGTCAACGCCGAGAATACAGTGTTAAACGAAGCTGAGGTTCTCATTGTGTGCGTTGATCCACTCTTAATGAAGCCACGTGCGCTTCCCAAGTCTATTGTCGCGGAGTTTAAGCAGTGACTGACATGAATATCCTTGATTTGTTCCTGAAGGCGAGCCTTCTGGTTAAACTTATCATGTTGATTTTGATTGGTTTTTCTATCGCTTCCTGGGCTATCATTATTCAGAGAACGCGTATCCTTAACTCGGCCGCGCGCGAAGCTGAAGCGTTCGAGGACAAATTCTGGTCCGGGATTGAACTGTCCCGTTTGTATCAGGAAAGCCAGGGGCGTCGCGATAATCTGACCGGTTCGGAGCAGATCTTCTACAGCGGCTTCAAAGAGTTTGCGCGCTTGCATCGGGCCAACAGCCATGCGCCGGAGGCGATCGTCGAAGGGGCATCGCGCGCGATGCGTATTTCGATGAACCGCGAGCTGGAAACGCTGGAAACCCATATCCCGTTCCTCGGCACCGTAGGCTCCATCAGCCCGTATATCGGTCTGTTCGGTACTGTCTGGGGGATTATGCATGCCTTTATCGCCCTTGGCGCGGTGAAGCAGGCCACCCTGCAGATGGTGGCGCCAGGTATCGCCGAAGCGCTGATCGCCACCGCGATCGGTCTGTTCGCCGCGATCCCGGCGGTCATGGCGTACAACCGCCTGAACCAGCGCGTGAACAAGCTTGAACTGAACTACGACAACTTTATGGAAGAGTTCACCGCTATTCTGCACCGTCAGGCTTTTACCACCAGCGAAAGCAATAAGGGGTAAGCCATGGCCAGAGCACGTGGACGCGGACGTCGCGAACTGAAGTCCGAGATCAACATCGTTCCGCTGCTGGATGTCCTGCTGGTGCTGTTGCTGATCTTTATGGCAACGGCGCCGATCATTACGCAGAGCGTGGAAGTCGATCTGCCGGACGCCACGGAATCGCAAGCGGTGAAAAGCAATGACGATCCGCCGGTGATTGTGGAAGTCTCCGGGGTAGGGCAGTACAGCGTGAAAGTGGGGCAGGAGACGCTGTCCCAGCTGCCGCCGGAGCAGGTGATTGCCGAAGCGAAGCGTCGTCTTGAAGCCAATGAGAAAACGGTATTCCTGATCGGCGGTGCGAAAGACGTCCCTTACGATGAAATTATTAAAGCGCTGAACCTGTTGCATAGTGCAGGGGTTAAATCGGTCGGCTTGATGACCAAACCTATTTAATCGCTTCAGGTATGTGCGTCCGCGTGGCGTCCGATGGTGGGTATCGCTCGCCGTCGGCGTGCATCGCGGGTACAGGCGAACAGTTTTTGGGAACCGATAGTGTCAAAGGCAACCGAACAAAACGACAAGCTTAAACGAGCGATCATCATTTCAGTCGCGCTGCACATCATTCTGATCGCGCTGCTGATCTGGAGTTCGTTTGACGAGCATCTGGATGCCTCTGCCGGCGGCGGCGGGGGATCGTCCATTGATGCCGTCATGGTCGATCCGGGGGCGGTGGTAAATAACTATAACCGTCAGCAACAGCAGCAGGCCAGCGCACGTCGCGCCGCTGAGCAGCGTGAAAAACAGGCGCAGCAGCAGGCGGAAGAGTTACGTGAGAAACAGGCAGCGGAACAGGAACGGCTGAAACAGCTCGAACAGGAACGGCTGCAGGCGCAGGAAGCGGCGAAAGAAGCGAAGGAACAGCAGAAGCAGGCTGAGGAAGCGGCTGCCAAGGCTGCCGCGGCGGCGAAAGCCAAAGCGGATGCGCAGGCTAAAGAAGCGCAGGAAGCGGCGGCCGACGCAAAAGCGAAGGCGGATGCCCAGGCAAAAGCGGCTGAGCTGGCAGCGGCTAAAGCCGCCGCTGACGCGAAGAAACAGGCCGATGCCGCCGCCGCGAAAGCGGCAGCCGATGCGAAGAAACAGGCGGAAGCCGAAGCGGCGAAAGCCGCAGCAGAAGCGCAGAAGAAAGCGGAAGCGGCAGCGGCGAAGAAAGCGCAGCAGGAAGCAGAGAAGAAGGCCCAGCAGGAGGCGGCTAAGCAAGCTGCGGCTGAAAAAGCGGCAGCAGAAAAAGCTGCCGAAAAAGCCGCTGAGAAAGCTGCCGCCCAAAAAGCGGCCGCAGAGAAGGCCGCCGCCGAGAAAGCCGCCGCAGCTGAAAAAGCGGCGGCAGCCAAAGCGGCTGCCGCTGAGAAGGCAGCGGCCGATAAAGCGGCCAAAGCGGCAGCAGCAAAAGCGGCGGCAGCGAAGAAAGCGGCTGCCGCGAAAGAAGCGGACGGCGTTGACAACCTGCTTGGCGATCTGAGTTCGGGTAAGAATGCGCCTAAAACAGGCGGAGGAGCCAAAGGAAACAATGCCTCTGCTGCCGGGAGTGGTAATACTAAAAACAGTGCCTCGGGGGCTGATATCAATAACTATGCCGGGCAGATAAAGTCGGCGATTGAAAGTAAGTTTTATGACGCATCGTCCTATGCAGGCAAAACATGTACCTTGCGTATCAAACTTGCTCCTGACGGCCTGTTGTTAAATATACAGTCCGAAGGTGGTGATCCTGCTCTGTGCCAGGCCGCTCTTGCCGCAGCCCGGCAGGCTAAGTTCCCGAAACCACCTAGCCAGGCAGTATATGAAGTCTTCAAAAATGCGCCACTGGACTTCAAACCTCAGTGATATTTTTCCCCGTGCAAACGGGGAAAAACAATCTATGGTAGTCACAGGGTTTTGGTAGTTTTGTATATTTGAGTTTGTTAACATTCTGCTAAATTATCGTGGGCTTTCCGCCCGGATAAGGGAGATATGATGAAGCAGGCATTACGAGTAGCATTTGGTTTTTTAATGCTGTGGGCGGCGGTGCTGCACGCAGAAGTACGTATCGAGATCACCCAGGGGGTGGACTCGGCACGCCCTATCGGCGTGGTACCGTTCCAGTGGGCCGGTCAGGGCGCTGCGCCTGAAGATGTTGGCGGTATCGTGGCAGCTGACCTGCGCAACAGTGGTAAATTCAACCCGCTGGATCGCTCGCGTCTGCCGCAGCAGCCGACCAGTGCCCAGGAAGTGCAGCCTGCTGCCTGGTCTGCGCTGGGTATTGACGCCGTGGTCGTCGGTCAGGTGACGTCAAACCCGGATGGTTCTTATCAGGTAGCATATCAGCTGGTGGATACCGGCGGTGCGCCGGGTACAACGCTGGCGCAAGGCTCTTTTAAAGTCACTAAACAGTACCTGCGCTACGCAGCGCACGCTGCCAGCGACGCGGTATTTGAGAAGCTGACCGGCATCAAGGGCGCCTTCCGTACCCGTATCGCCTACGTGGTGCAGAAAAACGGCGGCCAGTTCCCTTACGAACTGCGCGTGTCCGACTACGATGGTTACAACCAGTTCCTTGTTCACCGTTCCTCCCAGCCGCTGATGTCCCCGGCCTGGTCTCCGGACGGTTCTAAACTGGCTTACGTGACCTTTGAAAGTGGTCGTTCTGCGCTGGTGGTTCAGACCCTGGCGAACGGCGCTGTGCGTCAGATCGCCTCCTTCCCGCAGCACAACGGCGCGCCGGCGTTCTCTCCGGATGGCTCTAAGTTGGCCTTCGCGCTGTCGAAAACCGGTAGCCTGAACCTGTACGTGATGGATCTGGGCTCCGGTCAGATTCGTCAGGTGACTAACGGTCGCAGCAACAACACCGAACCAAGCTGGTTCCCGGACAGCCAGAACCTGGCCTTCACCTCTGACCAGGCCGGTCGTCCGCAGGTGTATAAAGTCAACATCAATGGCGGCACGCCGCAGCGTATCACCTGGGAAGGTTCACAGAACCAGGACGCCGACGTGAGCGCGGATGGTAAAACCATGGTAATGGTCAGCTCGGCCGGCGGTCAGCAGCACATTGCCAAACAAGATCTGGAAGCGGGTGGTGTACAGGTTCTGTCATCAACGTTTTTAGACGAAACGCCAAGTCTGGCACCTAACGGCACTATGGTAATCTACAGCTCTTCTCAGGGGATGGGATCCGTGCTGAATCTGGTTTCTACAGATGGGCGTTTCAAAGCGCGTCTTCCGGCAACTGATGGACAGGTAAAATCGCCTGCCTGGTCGCCGTATCTGTGATAATAAATAATTGATTATTAAAGGAATCAAAGAAATGCAACTGAACAAAGTGCTGAAAGGGCTGATGATCGCTCTGCCGGTTATGGCAATCGCGGCATGTTCTTCTAACAAGAACGCCAGCAACGACCAGAGCGGTGAAGGCATGCTGGGTGCCGGCACTGGTATGGACGCTAACGGTAACGGCGGCAACATGTCTTCTGAAGAGCAAGCTCGTCTGCAGATGCAGCAGCTGCAACAGAACAACATCGTTTACTTCGATCTGGACAAGTACGATATCCGTTCTGACTTCGCTGCCATGCTGGACGCGCATGCGAACTTCCTGCGCAGCAACCCGTCCTACAAAGTGACTGTAGAAGGTCACGCGGATGAGCGCGGTACGCCGGAATACAACATCGCTCTGGGTGAGCGTCGTGCTAACGCCGTTAAGATGTATCTGCAGGGCAAAGGTGTTTCTGCCGATCAGATCTCCATCGTTTCTTACGGTAAAGAAAAACCAGCAGTACTGGGTCATGACGAAGCGGCATATGCCAAAAACCGTCGCGCCGTACTGGTTTACTAAGAGAATTGCATGAGCAGTAACTTCAGACATCATTTATTGAGTCTGTCGTTACTGGTTGGCATAGCGGCCCCCTGGGCCGCTTTTGCTCAGGCGCCAATCAGTAGTGTCGGCTCAGGCTCGGTCGAAGACCGCGTCACTCAACTCGAGCGTATTTCCAATGCTCACAGCCAGCTTTTAACCCAACTCCAGCAACAACTCTCTGATAACCAGACTGACATTGATTCTCTCCGTGGCCAGATCCAGGAGAACCAATATCAGCTGAATCAGATCGTTGAGCGCCAGAAGCAGATTCTGCTGCAGATAGATAGTCTGAGCAGCGGTGGCGGCGGCGCAGCGGCAGCATCAGGTACGCAGGCTCCATCGTCTTCCGGCGATCAGAGCGCGGCTGCTACCAGCGCAGCGCCAGCGGCCTCGTCAGGCGCCCCGGCGATGACCGGCGATGCGAACACCGATTACAATGCGGCCATTGCCCTGGTGAAGGATGCTTCACGCCAGGATGACGCAATGGTGGCGTTTCAGAACTTCGTTAAAAAGTACCCGGATTCAACTTATCAGCCGAACGCCAACTATTGGCTCGGACAGTTGAATTACAATAAGGGGAAAAAAGACGATGCGGCGTTTTACTTCGCCTCGGTGGTGAAGAACTACCCGAAATCGCCAAAAGCGCCTGACGCCATGTTTAAGGTCGGCGTGATCATGCAGGACAAGGGTGATACCGCGAAAGCGAAAGCGGTTTACCAGCAGGTGATCAGTAAATTCCCCGGCACCGACGGTGCGAAACAAGCGCAAAAACGTCTTAATGCTCTTGGTTGATTACGGCATGACCAGAAATCGCGTTATTTCTGGTCTTGTCGCCTGAATCACCAGCAGTTAAGTGATCTTTATCGAAATTTTAGTTGCGCTGAATTCTGAAATCAGTAATATATGCCGCCGTTGCCAAGGGATATCGAACAAGCCCAAAGCGATGCCAGAGTGGGTCGTTAGCTCAGTTGGTAGAGCAGTTGACTTTTAATCAATTGGTCGCAGGTTCGAATCCTGCACGACCCACCAATCGTTCTGGTGGAACGCGATAGTAAAACGTGAAGGATAACGTTGCGACAGCAACGGCCCATAGGGCGAGGCGAAGCCGAGTCATCCTGCACGACCCACCACTTAGCAGTATCCAGCGCAGTATCGGGTGATTAGCTCAGCTGGGAGAGCACCTCCCTTACAAGGAGGGGGTCGGCGCCTCTCTCCCTTCAGCACACACAACCGGTTCTGTAGCCAGGGGGCGACGGCCGTTGAATATTAATAAATTGGTCACAGGCTCACATAACCAACTACCACCACACTATAAACACCAACGTCGGTCTTACAATTGCGGGATCACA
>OIFL01000082.1_pt1 | contig 22244 bp, 20 predicted proteins | sample 1581961 | NCBI WGS metagenome assembly OIFL01 (sample SAMN04414079, study PRJEB24778) | human gut metagenome | material: faecal | host: Homo sapiens
CTCGGCTGCCGCGCGGGCGCGTCGTCGTGCGACCCTCGGAGCGGCGGCGGCGGCGGGCTTGGGCCTGCTGCACAAGCGCCAGCGGCTGCTGCCCCTCGCCGCGCAGGCGGGACAGCGGCTGGCGGTGATTGGCCCCAACGCCACGACGCCCTGCTTCCAGGGCGGGACCTTTGCCAGAGTGGCGCTGATGCCGGGACTGATCTCTCCTCTGGAGGCCATTCGCCAGCGCTTTTCCGCCGCCGGGGTCGAAATAAGCTATGCCCAGGGGGTGGAGAGCGATTACCGCATCCCACCTCTGCATCATTTGCCGCTGCGCACCGCCGCCGGCGAGCGCGGCCTGGACGTTGCCTACGCCACCGCTGACGGGGGCGTGGTTCATCAGGAGGTGCGCGACGCCTCCTCGCTGATCTGGTTTCGCGATATGCCGGGCGTCGGCGACATGCTGCGCCTGACCGAACGCGCCACCGTGACAGTAAGCTGCCAGTTCACCGCGCCGGTCAGCGGCCGCTACGGCTTCTGGATCGGCGGCACCGGGGAGGTCGCCCTACAGCTGAACGGCGAACGCGTGGCGACCTTCAATGGCGAGGCGCTGGACGGGGATATCATGGGCAAGCTGATGCAGGCCCCCCATACTCACCTTGAATTTCCGCTACAGGCCGGGGAATCCCTGACCTTCCGGGCCGAGATGGCGCTCGGTAGCAGTATCGCCCACGGCATCTGGTTTGGCTGCCAGCCCCCGCAAACCATCGATCTGCTGCAGCAGGCGGTCGACCATGCCCGGGCGGCCGACAGCGTGGTGCTGGTGATTGGTGAAACGGCCGATGCCGGTCTGGAGAGCATCGACCGCGACGCCACCGCGCTACCGGCGCATCAGGTTGCCCTGATCCGCGCCGTCTGCGCGGCGAACCCGCGGACGGTGGTGGTGCTGAACGTTGCCCATCCGGTGGATACCGGGTGTCTCGCCGACGCGGCGGCGGTGATGGTCGTCTGGTATCCTGGCCAGGAGTTTGGCCCGGCGCTGGCCTCGGTGCTGGCCGGGGATCGTGAGCCTGGCGGTCGCCTGCCGGTCACCTTCGCCCAGCGCCTGGACGATTATCCGGTACGCAGTCTGACGCCGGACGCCGCGGGGGATCTCTGGTATCACGAGCGCCAGCAGGTAGGCTATCGCTGGTTTAACGCCCGCGAACGCCCCGCCGCCTGGGCCTTCGGCCACGGTCTGGGATATGCTGATATCACCCTGAGCGCCGCTGCGCTGACAGGCGACGAGGTGGACGGGCTGCAGCTGCGCTGCCAGCTGCAAAACCGCGCCGCCCGCGACGGGAAAGCGGTGGTCCAGCTCTACCTGCGGGGGCCGCAGACGGCGTGGTCGGCGCTGGCGGAGTTTGCGGCAGTCAGCGTCCCGGCGCACGACGAAGCCACCCTGACCCTTGACTTGCCGCGTCACGCGCTGCAGTGCTGGCAGGTGCCTGCCCAGGAATGGCACCTGGCCAGCGGCCCCTGGCAGCTGGCGGTGGGTTTCGCCAGCGACGATATCCGGGCAACCTTTGACTTCGTGCTAACTCCCGACGGGAAAATCAGCCACCGGGGCTAAGCCCGGACCGATGGCAAAGAGGGTCGGCAACGTGCCGGCCCTCTTTTTTTGTTCCTGCGCCAGCCGGTTCGCGATAAAAAAACCGCCCGGCGGCAGCGTACCGACGGGCGGGGTTAAAATCCTCGGACGGTCTGTGTCAGAAGTTCCAGTACATCGAGGACTGCCAGAGGACCGCCGACTCATGCTTCGGCACCAGCGTCGGGTTATCCTGCCAGGTGATACCGTTGATCCAGTAAATACCTTTCGTCACGCGCAGGGCGTGCGACAGGGAGATGGCGTTGATGCTCTGCGGCGCCTCCATTCCCGCCTCGCCGACATAATCGCGGAACTTCTTACTGATAAAGGAGCGGGTATAGCCCAGCGAGGTCATATCCTGCTCGCGGCCGGGAAACAGGCCGATATCAAAGAAGGTGACCTGGAAGTCGCTGGTGTAAGCGTTGCGATCGTCCGGAGCATAGTCCGCTTTCACATCAAGATACAGCCCCAGCGGAAGCCCTTTTTTCGGCTGGGTCAGCTGCACAGTGTTGGCGACATAGAACGCGTAGTTACTGCTGCTGTCGCCGGGCTGGTCAAAATACTGGTAGTGCGAGGTGTTGTAGATTGCTCCGGCGCGGAACCACAGCGAGCGCTGCGACTCGCCCGCCGCCTGCTTAAAGCCAAACTCGTTTACCAGGATCGGGTTGGCGCCATCGACGTGCCATTTCAGCCCCGAGGGGTTCTGCTCCACGTCGTCGAGGTGTCCGGCAGGCGACATACTGCGGCTGACGGCAAAGTTGTTATAGAATTTCTTATCGCTGTCGCGGACGATGGCGGTGAAGGTCGGCGTCGGCGCATTGAGGCTGATCCCCACCTGCACCGGTATCACGCTGGTCGGCCCCAGCGCGGCTGAGGAGGAGTTGCCCCCCAGCACCATGCCGTAAAACTGACGAATTAACGGATAAAAACCATACTGCAGCTCCAGCTGGCCGTTTAATAAGGGCTGGTTCACCGCCAGCACCGCAATATTATGCAGTTCCGGATAGCTGTCATGATAATTCGAGGTCGCCCACTGGGGAGAAAAAGTAAATTGCGCGTCTTTGCTAAAACCAATTCGACTTAAATCATAGGTGACGTTCAGCGACATATTTTGTGACCAGGTAAAATTCTGCCCGGCATATTGTTGCGGGTCGGCGGACTGGCCTTTCAGATCGTACATCACCATCGGGTTCCAGCTTAACTGAACGCCCCAGCCGCGGTCGGCCAGCGCGCTGCGAAAGCCGCCAATATCGCCGATAAGCGATTCGCAGGTCGACGGAGGGCTGACGACCTGCGCGGAGCGGGTATTCAGTTTATCCAGTTGCTCACAGGTCCAGGTATCCGCCAGCGCGGTACTGGAGAATATCGCCAGCGTCAGCGCCGAAAGGGGAAAAATTATTTTCTTACTTACGTCGGTACAGCAGAGACTCATAATAAACCCTCATTTTTATTTTTTGCAGGTAAGATGCGCCATATCGTGAAAAATAAATTCGTCACAATACGTTTATTAACAGGGATTAATTAGGCTGAAAGTTAACGCTAAATAAGGTGTAGGCTTTTTTAAATAATAACCTCCCGTTCCCGCCGGGAGGCCAGCGGGCGTATGGTGATATCGTCGTCAGGTGAAATTAGCGGGCCAGCGCGCGGCGGCCCCCCATCCGGGCGCTGGCGATGCCCGTCATACCGGCGATAGCCAGCGTCAACAGCGCAAACCACAGCAGGCTGTGCTGCAGGCTGCCGGTAACGCCATTCAGCATGTTCATCAGTACTGGACTGATGAACATGCCGAGGAAAAAGAAGGTATGCCAGATGCCGATCCCCGTCGCGCGATGCGGCGCCGGCAGGGTCTTCATCATCCAGGCCAGCATCAGGGGGATCAGCATTCCGTTACCGATTTGCGCGACGAACCCGGCCGCCACGCCGGCCAGAGGATTGCGGGCCACAGCGATAAACAACAGGCCGAAACCAAAAATGGCGTAAAACAGCAAAAACTGCCTGTCGATACGCTGCTTCGCGCTGCGGCCATACAGCCAGGCCCCCAGCGGCACCCCCACCCCAGCCATGGCGGTAGCGATGCCGATCTGGCTACTGGAGGTCAGCCCGAGCTGACTGAACACCAGGCTTATCTGCAGCGGCTCGAGAAAGTAGAGGATTGCGCTGCCAAGGGTAATCAGGCCGATCGCCGCCATTTTGCGCCGCGGAAAAGCGACGCCCTTCTCGTCAGCGATATTGTCCGCGCGATGGCGGAGTGCCGGTTCAGCGGTGAACAGACACAGGCCGATAAAGACCGGGATAGCCAGGGCATACAAATAGATCGGCCCATACCAACCCAGGGTTCCCAGCAGGCCAGCGCCCAGCACAATCAGCGTCGACAGTACCGACCCCATGCCGCTCTGCACCGCCAGCCATTTACTGCGCGCCTCGCCGGCAAAGTAGTCGCCAATCAGCGCATTGGCGGTGGTGAGGATAAAAGCGTCGGCGATGCCCATCACCAGCCGCGCCAGCAGAATGGTATGCAGATCGTCGAGCATCACCGGCAGCAGGCCAAACCCTGCGTACAGAGCGGTGGCGGCAATCAGCAGGCGGCGACGGCTCAGGCGATCGCCTACCATCCCCGCCAGCGGAGCCAGCAGCGCCATGCTCGCCGCCGGTATGGTGATGATCATCGGCACCAGCAGCTGGGCGTGCGGCTGCGCGGCAAAATGACTGAACAGGAGCGGCATCACCGGCAGCATGGTCAAGGTCCCCATGATCGGCAACAGTGCCGCCAACATCAGTAACATCGCCTGTACGGCCCCCGCCTCGCGCGGGGTTGCTGAAACTTTGTGCATCACCATCTTCCGCTCTCCGTCACTGCTCTTTATTTAGAATATGAATTACAGTTCTATTTTTTATCGGTAAAGAAAGGCGTTTTACGCCCCGGCTTAATGGCTGGAAACGCATCAGCGAACTCAGCACATATACCGTTCTACCCTACCGGATGCAGGTGGCATGGACTGCGATTGCTATCACAATTAATACAATGCATTCACATTAAATTAACATAATCATCAACGCCTTCAGGCGTCGACAATCGCCACCGCGCGAATAAACCCGGCCGAGCCGCGGCGGATCTTGTAGGGAAAACAGCTCACCCAGAAGCCGTGGTCGGGAAGCTGCTCCAGGTTGCTCAGCTTCTCCATTTGCCCATAGGCGATCTCCCTGCCGGCTTTATGCCCCTCCCAGATCAGCCCGGCGTCGCCGCTGGCCTGAAAGCGTTCGCGGGTAAAGTGGAAGGGTGCATCCCAGCTCCAGGCGTCGGTGCCAACAACCCGCACGCCCTGCTCCAGCAGCCACAGCGTCGCCGCCCGACCAATACCGCAGCCGCGCTGGAGATAGTCCGGCTGGCCGTAGCGGGCGCCGGCTGCGGTATTGATTAACACGATATCCAGCGGCGACAGGCAATAGCCTATCCGCGCCAGCTCGCGCTGCAGATCCTCCGGCTGCAGGATCGCCCCGTCGGCGACGTGGCGGAAATCCAGCCGGACGCCGGGGCGCATGCACCACTCCAGCGGCAGCTCATCGATGCCAAACGCCGGTTCGCCGCCGTTGGTGGTCGAGCTGTAGTGCCAGGGGGCGTCCATATGGGTGCCATTGTGCGGCGTCACGGTCAGGCGCTCGGAGGCCCAGGCCTCCTCTCCCGGCATCTGCGATTTTTCCAGTCCCGGGAACATCGCCGCCATTTCCGGCCACCCCTGCTGATGATCCTGATATTCAATGTTCGGCAGCAGAGGCGGCGGATCGGTCCAGGGATTGTTGTCCAGGGTGACGGAGAGGTCGAGCAGCCGACGCCCCTGTAAAAGATTGATCATGGTTTACTCCGTTAACATCACAACGTGTTGATCCAGTACGCCAAACAGCGGCCGGCCATCGGGGGCGTGGGCTGCCATCGTCACCCGCTCCCCTGGGGACAAAAACGGCGTACGCGGTTCACCATGGGCCAGCATCTCCATGGCCCGCACCTCGGCGATACAGCTGGCGCCGCGGCTGGCGTCCGGCCCGGACACCGTGCCGGAACCCACCACCGTCCCGGCGCGCAGGCGGCGGGTCTGCGCCGCATGGGCAATCAGTTCGCCAAAATGGAAATGCATGTTACTGCCTGACTGGCAGCCAAACGGCTCGCCATTGCGCATCACCTGCAGCGTCAGCGCCACCCGCCCATGCTGCCAGGCCTCCCCCAGTTCATCCGGGGTAAGGGCCACCGGCGCAAAAGCCGACGCGGGTTTGGCGTGAATAAAACCAAACCCGGTCTGCATCTCGCGCGGCGCCAGCGCCCGCAGACTGATATCGTTGAGCAAGACGATCAGGCGGATACAGCTCAGCGCCTGTTGCGGCGAGCAGCCCTGCGGCACCTCGTCGACGACTACCGCGAACTCGCCCTCAAAGTCGAGGCCATCCTCGACCCGGCGGCAGACTATCCCGGCGTGGGGGGCAAGAAAGTCGTCCCCGCTGCCCTGATACATCAGCGGCATCTGGTCGGCGCCGGCAATCGGCGGCAGGTGAAAGGCCCGCTGCATGCGCTCGCCATGGCTCAGGAAGGCCGAACCGTCCAGCCACTGCCACGCCCGAGGCAGCGGCGCCAGCAGGCGCCGGGGATCATAGGGCTGCGCCGCCGGATAGCGGCGCGCATTGAGCGCCTGATAGCGCGCCTGCAGCGCAGGCCACACCCGCGCGGCCTGCTCCAGCGCCTGCTGAAGCGTCGGAGCGATGTCCGCCGCATCGGCCATCAGCGTCAAATCGCCTGAGACCACCACCAGGCAGCCGTCGCGTTCACCGTTATCTCGTGTTGCCAGTTTCATGACCTGCCTCCTCCAGAAGACATAGCCAGCCGTCGGCGTCCACGTCGCCAGCCAGCGGACTCAGACGTTGGCCGGTGCAGGCGCCCTGCACGCAAAGGCCGCTGTCCGGCATAAAAATCGCCCCGTGGGCGAAGCAGACCAGCCGGTCGCCCCGGGCGTTGAGAAAAGCGTCCTGCCGCCAGTTCATCGGGGTATCCAGATGCGGACAGCGGTTGCGCCACAGATAGAGTGTCCCCTGATAGCGGCAGGCAATCACCGTCGCCTGCCCGCTGCCCGTAGGGTCAAATCCCCGCGCCTGGCCCTCGGCCAGGCTGTCGGCACGGCACAGACGAACCATCAGCGGGCGTTATCCGGACCGGGGGCCCACTTCTCACGATACCCCAGCAGGAAATATTGCGAGTTATCGGCCCCCGGCAGTGCTTCGCGCGGCTGCCAGTGGTCATCGTGCTGATCCATATCGGCGTCATATTCGATATGACACCCGAGCGGGCTGTTGAAGTACCAGAACCAGTTCGATCCCAGCTGATGGCGCCCCGGTCCCCAGAAGGTCTGATACCCCTTCTGCTGAAAGCGGCTGCCGGCCATCATCAGCTCGGTGGGTCCGCCGAGGTGGAAGGTAAAGTGTTCAATGCCGGTCATAAACGGCGGGGCCTGGATCAGAAACAGGGTATGGTGATCCTGGGTGCCGGCGGGCCGCAGGAAGGGGCCGACGTGGGTGAAGCGATCGGTACAGACAAAGCCCAGCCGTTGATAGAAGGCTTCAGCGCGCGCGGCGTCCGGCACAAAATAGACCACATGGGAAAGCGAACGCGGCTCTGCCGCCATGTCAGCGCTGGCCCCGGTCTGGTTGACCGGCCGCCCGGCGTGATCCCCCGGGGCATTGATTTTCTCCCCTTCCCGCTGCAGCGGCTGGCGCTGGCTGACGCGAAAACCAAGGGCAAAGCCGGCATCATCGACGCAGCGCAGTACGCCGTCGGCGCCAAGCTTCACCTCACGATCGCGGCGCAGCGTCTCGGCAATCGCCTCCAGCGTGGCGCTATCCGCCACGCCATAGACGGTTTCCCGCAACTGACTGCCGCTGGGCAGCGCCGCGGGCAGCGACGGATCGTCACGCTCCCGCAGCAGCACGCCGGTACCATCCAGCGCGCTAAAAAAACCGTTCTCCTGCTCGCGTAAACCGTAGTCGAGAAGAAATTGCCGGCAACCCGCCAGGTCATCGACGCCAAATACCAGATAATCCGGACCAAGAATATTCATCGCGGTTGTTCCTTATGCGTGTTCAGGCCACCCGGCCGCCGAGGGTTTCCGCCACCCAGTCAGCGATGTAGTGCCCGGCGTTAATCGAGTTGTCGAAGCTGGAGTGCTGCACACCGCCCTCGCGGTCTGTGAAAATTTTCAGCTCGCGGCGTGGGCTGTTCACCAGCTGGTCGTAGGTGCGCTGCGCCCATTTCACCGGGATCTGCGAGTCCTTTTCGCCATGGGTGACGAGGAAAGGCACCCGTATGCGGTCGAGTACGCCGTCGAGATGGACGTTCTCCGCAAGGCGCATAAAAGCGTCGATATCCTCGCCGCCCCAGACCCAGCGCACGTGCTGCCAGTAGTGCGGTACCGGAAAATCCCCTTCGCGTTCGCGGCGGCGCTGCTGCACCTCTCGCCAGTCGTGATTGGCGCCCCATACCACGCCGCAAGCGAAGCGCGGCTCAAACGCCACCGCCCGCGGGCAGTAATAGCCGCCCAGCGAGACGCCTTCCATGCCGATGCGCCCGGCATCCACCTCCGGGTGCTGCTCCAGCCAGTCAACGATCCGGCTGGCCCAGTGCTCGCTGTCATAGCGGGCCTTCATGTCGTGAAGACGCAGCGCTTCGCCGGTTCCCGGCTGGTCGACCACCAGCGAGGAGACGCCGCGCCGCGCCAGCCACTGCGGCAGCCCAACCAGATATTTCATCTCTTTGGTGGAGTCGAGACCGTTGCCCTGCACCAGCAGCGGCGCCCGGCCGGTCATCCCTTCGGCGCGGACATAAAGCGCCGCAAGGGTTTTGCCCTCGTAGGGGATAGTCACCCGATGACAGGTAGCATGGGTATGGTGCAGCCCGGCGGCAAAGACATCGAGAAAGCGGCGGTACAGCGCATCGCGGTCCGGTGCGCCATGCGCCTGCAGACGTTCGCAGGTCAGGTAATAGTTGGCCGCCCGGAGATACTTCTCTCCCGCCGACAGCCGCCGTCCTCGCGCTTCATCTTCGCCCGCCAGCGCGCATAATTTATCGGCCATGCGGGACCAGGTTTCCCGGAACGCGCGGGTGCCTTCGGCGTCGGGATGCTCGGACGCAGCCAGCAGCGGCGCGCACATCTCTTCGATCTCACCGATGCGGGCGCCCATCTCGATGGAGAGATCCACCGACAGGTTCCAGACATAGTTTTTAGGGAAATAGCGAAACATAGGGTCATCCTTCAACATTCAGTCGCAGTCGCTTTAGCGCAGGCACTGTCACATAAAGCACCTGCGGGCGACCAATCATGTCTCAGGATGTCAGGTATCGACGGGAGCAATACCCGTGGGTTAGCGTGCGCTGGCGACGATTTTTGCCTTCAGCCAGCCGAAGATAGGATCGTTATCCAGCGAGCGGTGCCAGCCGATAAATTCGCGCATCATCGGCAGGGTCACCGGGACCGGGAAAAGACGCAGCGGCAGCATCGCCGCGTACTGCTCCGCCAACCGCCGGTGCAGCGTGGCGATCCGCGAAGTGCCGATCAGCAGCTGCGGAACGCAATGGTAGCTGTGAGTCACCACCTCGATACGACGACTTAGCCCCGACTCGGCAAACAGATTGCCCTCCAGCCCCGGCTGCCGCTCACGGCCAAAGACCACCGACACATGCCCCAGCTGTTGCCAGGCGTCGAGGGTCAGCATCTCGCCGGTGTGGGGATTGTCCGCCCAGGCCAGGCAGACAAACTCTTCGTCAAACAGCGCTTCGGCAGGATGGTCGGCGGCCATAAAACGTTCCGGCGCCACGATGATATCCAGCTCGCCGCGGTTGAGCATGCCGGTGGACTGGGCGTCAGGCGAGAAAAACTCAAAGGTCATACTCGGCGCTTCCTGATGTACCGCCTGCAGCGCATCCTTCAACATCACGTTGATCACGTAATCCGAGGCCATAATGCGAAAATGGCGCTTGCTGGTTGCCGGCTCATCCACCGGCCGGCGGGCAATAGAGGTCTGAATTTTCATCAGCACGTCGCGAACCGGCTCCCGCAGCTCTTCCGCCAGCGGCGTGGGCCGCATCTTTCTGCCCACCTGGGTGAGCAGGTCGTCCTCAAAGTAGGTGCGCAGCCGGTTGAGTACCCCGCTGGTGGCAGACTGGGTCATATGCAACCGGCCCGCCGCGCGCGTAATGTTCTGTTCATCCAGTAACACATCCAGTGCCACCAGTAAGTTCAGGTCAAGATGTTGATAACGCATGGGTCCCCCGGCGAGAAATGGCGTGCTTATCCTGTGGCTTAATTTAACTTTTCTGCAACTTTTTGTTTTCAATTTCCACGGCGATATTGTTTTTTGCGATAGCGATCATTCTTTATCGCGATTAGTCAGCGTGCCGCTCCGTTGGTTAACGTCCTGCTCTCTGTCCCCTTGAGAAAACACCTACGATGAATATCCATAACGCATTAATCGTTGGCGGCGGCATCGGCGGATTATGCACCGCCATCGCTCTCCGCCAGGCCGGTGTCGCCGTCGATGTGGTGGAGATCCAGCCGCAGTGGCGGGTCTACGGCGTCGGTATCATTCAGCAGAACAATGTCGTGCGCGAAATGCAGCGGCTTGGGGTGCTGGAACGCTATCTGGACGCCGCCTGGCCGTTTGACAGCGTCTCGGTGCACACCCTGAGCGGCCAGCAGCTAGCCAGCTTTCCCGGCCAGCGGCTGGCCGGTGAACAGTTCCCGGCCAACGTCGGCATCTCCCGCCTGGCCCTGCACAACGTACTCTGTTCCACCGCCCGGGAGCTGGGGGTCCGACTGACCACCGGCGAGAGCATTGACGCCTTCCGTCAGGTTGACGATGCGGTTGAGGTGAGCTTCAGCCGTGGCGGTCAGGGGCGCTACGATCTGCTGGTCGGCGCCGACGGGATCTACTCCCGGGTGCGCGGCATGCTCTACGGCGAGCGCTATCAACCTCGCTTTACCGGCCAGGGCGTGTGGCGCTACAACTTTCCGCGGCCGCCGGAGGTGGATCATCTGATGTGCTTTATGGGCGAGGGCTGCAATTGTGGGCTGGTGCCGCTGGGGGACGATCTGATGTATCTGTTTATCACCTCCCATGAAGCGGATAACCCCCGCTACACCCGCGACCAGCTGGCGGCGGAGATGCGCCGCCGTCTGCCGCCCGGCGCGGGGTTACCGGGCAGCCTGCGCGAGCATATCGTTAACAACGACGAGGTCGTCTATAAGCCGCTGGAGGAGCTGTTCGTCGACGATCCCTGGTATCAGGGACGCGTCGTGCTGGTGGGCGACGCGGTTCACGCTACCACTCCGCATCTCGGTCAGGGGGCGGGCATGGCGATCGAGGATGCCATCGTGCTGCGCGAAGCGCTGCAGCAGACCGACAGCGTAGCAGCCGCGCTGGCGCACTTTGACGCCCGCCGCCGGCCGCGCTGTCAGCAGATCTGGGCCGCCTCGCTGCAGGTGGGCGAGAGTGAGATCCACCGCGATCGCCATTTTAACCGCCAGCAGGCGATCAGCGATATGATGGCCCTGACGGCGAGGCCGATATAAGCCCTGCCCGGCCCCCTCCGCCGGCCACGCTGGCGGATTTTTCCCCCTTTCCCCAGACGCTAATCTCTTATCACCGAAGATATTCTTCCCGCGCAGCGTGATATTTGACACCTCTCCGCTCACATGGCTAAGGTATATTTCAGCGCTCCCCTTCATCATGGAAAGGAATATACGGATATGAATATTCTCTCGGCAGAGTTTTTCAAATACGCGATCGCGATCATCACGTTGATTATTCAGATTGTCGCCGTGCGTTCAGGTTGGGTATTTCCCAAAGATAAGATATTTACCTCGCGCAAAAATATCAGTGAATTCGCCGCCGCACTGCACAAAAATAGTGACGACCCCGATCTGCAACGGATCGCATACGAATATGGTATCGCCGCGCTGACCAAAGATAAAAACCTGACCATGGCGCAAAGAAAGATATTGTTGAAATGCAAAAATCCGGTCAGCGATATTGATAACTACAGTAAATGCCAGCATCTGATTTCGGTCAATGATGAGAAACGCATATTCAAATGGAAAAAATGGGGTTACCGCTTCTGGTTATACCGTAAGGCTGTCGAAGTCATCAGTCTGGTGCTCTATTTTATTGGCGGCTTCTTAACGGCGCTGCCTTTCCTGTATGAAGGCCTCGCCAGCCCGGCGGTGATTGACAGAATTAATCATTTATCGCGTCTGCAAAAATTGAGTATGGCGAGTTATCTGTTTGCCTGCGGGATTTGTCTGGCGCTGATCTGCCTGCACAAACTCTCCACCATCGCGATTGCGGAAAAAACCATTAAAGCGAATCGCTAACGACTGCGCTGCCCGGCGACCTGTCCACACCAGCGGCGCCTAACCCTGTGGATAACCTGGAGGCAGTTGCCTGGCAGCCGCAGCCCGGGCGGGCTACCGGCTGCTGTTCGTTTTTTAAACAGGAGAAATGCCACCGCCAGGCTGCGCGCTGAGCGCCAGAGCCACCACCGCGGCGGAGGGAAGCCCCTACCCCACTCAGTAATTCCACTTCGGCCGCGCCACCGTGTTTTTCTTCAACAGGTCGCGGAACGCTTTCAGGTAGGGCTCATTGCTGCGCCCGCGCTTACAGATAGCCGAGAACGGCGACTGAAAGCCAAACTCGTTGGGCAGCAGCACCCGCAGGCGGTTCTCTTTGATCCACGGCCAGGCGTAATGCTCCGGCAGATAGCCAATATATTTCCCCGAGAGGATCAGCAACAGCTGGGCGTCGACGGTCTCGACGGTGGCGCTGCCTTTGCTGAAGCCCCGGCGGCGCAAATCGCTGGTGTTCCAGTAGCTGCGGGTCACCAGCGGGCACTGGCTGATCTGCTCTTTATCCAGCTGGCGGCTGAAGAACATCGGGTGCAGATCGCTGCAGTAGAGCCAGTGCTGTTCGCGGTACAGCGGCTCGCTGATGATGTTATGCACCTGCGAGTTGTAGCTACCGATGGCCAGGTCGATATGGTTGTTCAGCACGCCGTTCAGTTGCTCCGCCGGGGTGCGAATAATCAGTTTGATATGCACATGGGGAAATTTGTCGCTGAAGCTGCGCAGAACCACCGGCAGCGAGAGCGCCGTTTCGGTCTCGATGGAGTCGAGCGTCGAGATGCACAAGGTGCCGCTGTGCTCCCCTTTGAGCAGCGCCGACTGCCGCTCCAGCTCATTGAGTTCGCTCAGCACGCGGATCGCCTGCTGTAAAAACTGCTGACCTTTCTCGGTCAGGGAAAAGCCGCCGCGCCCGCGCTGACAGAGGGTGAAGCCGAGCTGTCCCTCCAGTTGCGACATCGCATTGCTGATGGCGGAGACCGAAATGCCCAGCTCCTGCTGGGCCCGGCTGTAGCTCTCCAGGCGCGCCACCGCCTCGAAAACCTGCAGCTGGCGAATATTGAGGCTGGCGTCATTATGCATCGTATTTAGTTCACCAATAAATGAACTGAGTATTTACGTCAGACGATGTAAAGTCCAGCGCGGGTTGCGCACTATCTCTCCTGTTACGTTTCATCCGTCAGATTCAGGAGCAGACATGGATAACCTCTTTCACCAACCGCAGGGTGGCAATGAGATGCCACGCTTCGCCGGCCGCGCCACGATGATGCGCCTGCCGTTTATCGAAGATTTACAGGGACTTGATGCGGCGTTTGTCGGCATTCCGCTGGATATCGGCACCTCGCAGCGCTCAGGTACGCGCTACGGACCACGCTATATTCGCGCCGAATCGGTGATGATCCGTCCGTACAATATGGCGACCGGCGCCGCGCCGTTCGACTCGCTGTCGGTGGCCGACATCGGCGATGTGCCGATCAATACCTACAGTTTGCTCAAATCGGTGCAAATTATCGAAGATTACTACACCGGTTTGAATAGTTATCCGCTGATCCCCCTCACCCTCGGCGGGGACCATACCATTACCCTGCCGATCCTGCGGGCGCTGACCAAAAAACATGGGCCGGTGGGGCTCATCCATGTCGACGCCCCTCCCGACACCAATGATGAGATGTTCGGTGAGAAAATCGCCCACGGCACCACCTTCCGCCGCGCCGTTGAGGAGGGACTGCTCGACCTCAAACGGGTGGTGCAGATTGGCCAGCGCGCCCAGGGCTATGCCGCCGGCGACTTCCAGTGGGGCGTTGACCAGGGTTTTCGCCTGGTGCAGGCGGAGCAGTGCTGGCATACCTCGCTGGCGCCGCTAATGGCCGAAGTCCGCCAGCAGATGGGCGACGGGCCGGTGTATCTCAGCTTTGATATCGACAGCCTCGATCCTATCTGGGCTCCGGGAACCGGGACGCCGGAAGTTGGCGGTCTGACCTCCATTCAGGCGCTGGAGATCGTCCGCGGCTGCCGCGGCCTGAACCTGATTGGCGCCGATCTGGTCGAGGTCTCGCCCCCCTATGACGTGAGTGGTAATACCTCCCAGCTGGCGGCCAACCTGCTGTACGAGATGCTCTGCGTCCTGCCCGGCGTGAAGTACGCCTGAGGAAGCCGCCATGGAGCTGAAATGCTTTCGCACCCTCTGGGGAGTCACCACCCCCTGGTCGCAAACGCTGGATGAGCTGCAGCGCGTCGGCTGCTGCGGTATCGAAGCCCGCGTGCCGTTAACGGTGGCCGAACGGCGGGAGCTCGCCGACCGCCTGCAGGCGTCGGGGCTGGAGTATATCGCCATTCTTTTCAGCGGCGGCGGAGTGCTTCCCGCCCAGCATGAAACGCCGGAACAGCATCTGGCGCGCCTGCAGACCCGCTTCGCCGAGGCCAGCGGTCTCAACCCGCGCTTTGTCAATCTGCTGGCGGGCAACGATCGCTGGCCGCTGGCGCAGCAGGTCGATTTTCTCGGCAGGGCGCACGAGCTGGCCGCCGGGTTTGGGTTGACCTGCAGCTTTGAAACCCATCGCGCCACCTCGCTGTACAGCCCGTGGCTCACCCTGGAGATCGTTCAGCAACTCCCCCAGCTGCGCTTTACCGCCGACATCAGCCACTGGGTGGTGGTCAGCGAGCGCTTGCTGGATGACCCCTGCGATGACTTCAGCGCCTTTATCGACCGCGTGCATCACGTGCAGGCCCGGGTGGGCTACGACCAGGGGCCGCAGGTGCCGCACCCGGCGGCGCCGGAGTATCAGCCGGCGCTGGCCTTTGCCGAGCGCTTCTGGGAGCAAATCTGGCATTCACAGCGCCGGCGCGGCTATCAGCAAACTACCCTGACGCCGGAGTTTGGCGCCGACGGCTATCTGCACCATCTGCCGTTCACCAACGTTCCGGTGGCCGACCTCTGGTCGCTCAACGCCTGGATGGCCGCGCGCCAGCAGGCCCACTTTCAGCAGTTTTTAACGCTCACTGAACAGGAACCGCAGCCATGACCGCCGTGAAGCACGCTTTTACTGAACTCCCGACCATCGATATCCGCGATCTGGCCGGCGACGATCTCGCCAGGCGCCAGGCGGTGGCCGACGCCATCGGCCGCGCGGCGCGCGAGGTGGGCTTTTTCTACATCACTGGCCACGGCATCGACCCGGCGCTGATCGCCGGCGTCCGCGAGGCGGCGAAGCAGATCTTCGCCCTGCCGATGGAGGAGAAGATGAACTATTACATCGGCCACTCCAAAAGCCATAAGGGCTACGTTCCGGAAGGAGAAGAGATCTACGGCTCCGGCAAGCCGGACCATAAAGAGGCTTTCGATATCGGCTTCCAGGCAGCGGATGACCATCCTCTGGTGCTCGCCGGTACGCCGCTGATCGGCGCCAACGAGTGGCCCGATCTGCCGGGTTTCCGCGCGCGGGTGCTGGCCTACTACGACGCGGTCTTCGCCCTCGGCCACCGTCTGTTCGACGCTTTCGCCCTCGCGCTCGGTCTGCCGGAAGGGTATTTCAAACCGATGGTGACCTGCCCGCCGGCCAAGCTGCGGCTGATCCATTACCCGTTCGACGCCAGCGTCGAAGATGTTCCCGGAATTGGTGCACACACCGACTATGAGTGCTTCACCCTGCTGCTCGCCGACCAGCCCGGCCTTGAAGTCCTCAATGAAGAAAGCGTGTGGATCGATGCACCTCCCGTCAAGAACGCCGCCGGAGAAGAGGCGTTCGTGATCAATATCGGCGACATGCTGGAAGTGCTCAGCGCTGGCACATTTGTTGCTACAGCCCACCGGGTGCGCAAAGTGCCGCAGGAGCGGTACTCCTTCCCGCTGTTTTTCGCCTGCGATTACCACACGCTGATCCGCCCGCTGCCGACCTTCCTCGCCGCCGGCGAAGCCGGTGAATATCAGGAGCTCAGCATCGGGGAGCATATGTGGAGCCAGGCGCTGCAAACCTATCGCTACCTGCGCGAGAAGGTCAATCGCGGTGAACTTCAGCTACCGGAGCGCGCGCGCGGCACCAATACCTTTGGCCATTTGAAAAAACAGGCACAGCAAAAAAACCCCTAACCACCCGTGAGGAACCATGATGACTAGCACCCTGAAAAAAATCTCGCGCCGTGTCGCGCTTACCCTCGCCGTCAGCGCCTGTTTTTCCCCTGTCACCCAGGCGGCGGAACTGCTGACCGAGGGCGTCTTTAAGGTGGGGATGGAGGTCACCTACCCGCCGTTTGAGTCCTATGACAGCAATAACAACATCGTCGGTCTCGACCCGGATTTTGCCGCGCTGATCGCCCAACATCTGCAGGCCAAACCGCAGCTGATCGACACCAAGTTCACCAGCCTGATCCTCGGCATCGGCAAGAAATATGACGCGGTGATCTCCGGGATGTACGTGACGCCGGAACGCCAGAAGCAGGCCGACGCCATCCCTTACGCCCTCTCCGGCGCGTCGATCATCGCCCTGAAGGGCGGCGCGGTGCAGCCGAAAACCGAAGATGAGCTGTGCGGCGTGAAGGTCGGCCTGCAGGCAGGCACCACCTGGGTGACCAGCCTGAAAAAACACTCCGATGAGTGGTGCCTGAAAAACGGCAAACCGGCCATCACCATTCAGGAGTTCCCGACGGCGCCGGAAGCCTCGCAGGCGCTGCTGTCGAAGAACATCGGCGCCCAGCTTGAGATTGCCCCGGCGGCGCAGATCATCGTCGACAAGAGCCGCGGCCGCCTGGGGATAAGCTCTACGCGCCTGGTCTACCCGCTGCCGTTGGGGATCTACGTCGCCAAAGGCAACACCGAGCTGGCGGAGGCGATTAAGGCTACCCTGGCCGCGCTGAAAGCCAACGGCCAATATGCCGCGCTGATCAAAAAATACAACTTAGAAAGCATCGATTAAGACAATAAGCACTGCGCAACAGGAGTCGGTATGGCGTTCGATTGGGGATACTTTTTTTCACTGTTTAGCATTGGAGCATTCTGGCAGGCGTGCGTGACCGTGATCGTGGTCAGCACCTTGTCCTGGGGGATCGGCCTGGTGGTCGGTTTTCTGTTAGCCTGCGCGAAGCTCTCCGCGCCGCGCTGGGTCAAGATCCCCGTCGAACTCTATATCTGGTTTTTTCGCAGCGTGCCGCTGATGGTGCTGCTGGTGTTTGTCTACAACCTGCCGCAGCTGTTTCCGGTGACCCAGCCGCTGCTCGGGGTGCCGTTTATCGCCGGGCTGGTGTCGATGGCCGTCACCGAAGCGGCCTATATGGCGGAGATCCACCGCGGCGGGCTGTTGTCGGTGGCCAAAGGGCAAAGCGAGGCCGGCCATGCGCTGAGCTTCAGCTTTATCGGCATCCAGCGGCTAATTATTATTCCTCAGGCGTTTCGCATCTCGCTGCCGACGCTGATCAATGAATACATCACCATCATTAAGCTGAGCTCGATTCTGTCGGTGGTCTCCTTACCCGAGCTGCTGCTCACCGGCCAGCGCTTGTATGCGCAAAATTTCCTCGTGATGGAGACCCTGCTGGCGGTGGCGGTGTACTACGTGATGGTGGTTACCGTCTTCACCTGGCTGTTCCGGGCGCTGGAAAATCGTCTCGATATTCAGCGCAAGCGTCCGCAAACCCTCAGCGAGGCGGAATGCCAGGCGCTGCGCCAGAGCCTGCCGGCGCTGACGGAGGAGATCAAAACGCCGGCCGTCAACGGCGCGCCGCCAGCGCTCGATCTGCGGGGCATCCGTAAATCCTGGGGTCAGCATGAGGTGCTGAAAGGCATCGATCTGCAGGTGGAGAACGGGGAGGTGATCAGCATCATCGGCCCGTCCGGCTCCGGCAAAACCACCCTGATCCGCACCATCAACGCCCTCGAAAGCCTTGATGGCGGGGAGATCATTCTCTACGGCGAGGACTATCTGAAGGGCGGAGCCATCGTCGACAAACGCCAGATGCGCGCCGGGGTGCGGCGCATCGGCATGGTCTTCCAGAGCTTCAACCTGTTCCCCCACCGCACGGTGCTCGACAACGTGATGCTGGCCCCGCGCTATCACCAGCTGCTTGACCAGCCGGTCGCCCGCGAGCAGGCCCTGGCGCTGCTCGACCGCGTCGGCCTGCTGGCCCATGCCCGCCAATACCACTGGCAGCTCTCAGGCGGCCAGCAGCAGCGCGTGGCGATCGCCCGGGCGCTGGCGCTGAAGCCGGACATTATGCTGTTTGACGAGCCAACCTCGGCGCTGGATCCGGAGCTGGTAGGCGAAGTGTTGAAGGTCATTCAGTCGCTGGCCCGCGAAGGCATGACCATGCTGCTTGTCACCCCCGAGATGGATTTTGCCCTGTCGATTTCCGACCGCGTGGTGCTGATGGAGAACGGCGTGGTGCAGGCCGACATCGCCCCGCAGGTGATCCGCAGCCCGCTGGAGGCCCCTTCTCTGCAACGAATCCGTGAATTTATGGGAGTACGCTAAATGGCAACTGAGCAACACCTGCGCCAGCAGTTGGCCGCCGCCTACCGGCTGGCGGCGCTGTTCGGCTGGGAGGATACCCTCTACACCCACTTCTCCGTGCGCCTGCCCGGCGATGGCGAGCCGCGTTTTTTAATTAACCCCTTCGGCATGATGTTTGACGAAGTCACCGCCAGCAACCTGATCGTGGTGGATATGCAGGGCAAGGTCGTAGAGGGCGACGCGCCAGCTAACTCGGCGGGCTTTACCATCCACAGCGCGGTGCATATGGCCCGGGAAGATGCCCACTGCGTGATCCACACCCATACGCTGCCGGGAATGGCGGTGGCCGCCTGCGAGGACGGCCTGCTGCAGCTCAACCAGATCAGCACCGAGTTTTACCAGCGCGTCGGCTACCATCCCTATGAAGGGGTGGCCTTTGACCTCGACGAACGGGCGCGCATCCAGCGCTCGCTGGGGAATAATATCGCCATGATCCTGCAGAGCCACGGCCTGCTGTCGGTGGGCCGCACCGTGGCTGACGCCTTTTATATCATGTACTACCTGAACCGCGCCTGCGAGATCCAGATGGCCGCCGCCCAGCTGGCGGCCCTCAGCCCGATCCACACCATCGCTCCGCACCTCAGCCAGCACGCCTGCGAGCAGCTGATGGGCGTGGAGCATGAACGTCAACAGGTCTGGCAGGCGTGGCTGCGCCGTCTTGACCGTCTCGATACCTCTTACAAAGACTAACGCCTATGTCTGATATCACTATCGTTGTGGATTGTAACGACGCGGATTTCGCCCGCGATATTTGCGCCGCCCTGCAGCAGTTTCCCGACGTCACCGCGCTTCTGCCCCATCACCAGGCGGCACGCGACGCCCAGTACGCCAGTTGCTGGTTCCCGGACCCGCAGCTGCTGAGCCGCTCGCCGGGGCTGAAGCTGATCCAGGCCGCGTCCGCCGGGGTCGATCATCTGCCGCCCGCGCTGTTCGCCAGCGAGATCCCGCTGTGCCGGGTGATCGATGAAGATTTTCGCCACGGCATGTTCGAATATGCTCTGTGGAGCGTCCTGTGGTTTCAGCGCCATTTCGACCGGGCGCTGGCCCACCAGCGAACCCAAACCTGGAAGCTCTATCCCCAGCGCGCCGCCGCCGACTTCCATATCGGCATTATGGGTCTGGGCGAAATTGGCGGCTATATCGCAGACCAGCTGGCCCGCCTCGGCTATCGGGTCTCCGGCTGGTCGCGCAGTGAAAAGCAGCTGGCTGGTGTCACCTGCTATCGCGGCGAGGAGGCGCTCGACCACTTTCTTGGGTCGCTTGACGGGCTGATTAACCTCCTACCGCTCACCGCGCAGACCCGGGGTATCCTCGCCGCGCCGCTGTTCAACCGGCTACCCGCCGGGGCGGTGTTGATCAATTGCGGCCGCGGGGAGCATATGGTCAATGACGATGTGCTGGCGGCGCTGGAGAGCGGCCAGCTCGCCGGGGCGGTGCTCGACGTCTTCCCGCAGGAGCCATTGCCGGCGGACGATCCGCTGTGGCGCCATCCGCAGGTGGTCATCACCCCGCATATGGCCTCTGCGGCCCCTGCCGAGGTGATCGCCCGCCAGTTGCTGGAGAACATTCAGCGCCAGCGCCGCGGGCTGCCGCTGAAGAACCTGGTCAATAAGCACGCCGGTTACTGATCCCCACCGATACCGTCGCTGCTACGCTTAATGGGTGATTCACAACCAGAAGGCAGGAACATGAAGATTGATTTATCGGGGAAAGTCGCGCTGGTCACCGCCTCCACGGCGGGTATTGGCTTTGCTATCGCCAAAGGCCTGGCGGAGAGCGGCGCAGAGAGCATCATTAACGGGCGCAGCGAGCAGAGCGTGAACGCCGCCATCGCTCGTCTGCAAAATGAGGTGTCGGGCGCGAAGGTGCGACCCGCCATCGCCGACCTCAGCGACGCCGACGGCGCAGCCCAGCTGCTGCGGGCGGTGACCGGCGTCGATATTCTGGTCAATAACGCCGGGATCTATGGCCCGCAGGATTTCTACGCCACCGACGACGCGACATGGGACAACTACTGGCAGACCAACGTCATGTCCGGCGTACGCCTGTCGCGGGGGCTGCTGCCGGCGATGGTCAGCAAAGGCTGGGGACGGGTGGTGTTTATCTCCTCGGAATCGGCGCGCAATATCCCGGCGGATATGATCCACTATGGCGTCACCAAGACCGCCCAGTTGTCGCTGGCCCGCGGCCTGGCGAAATATGTCGCCGGCAGTGGAGTGACCGTTAACAGCGTTCTGCCGGGGCCGACGATTTCTGACGGCTTTGCCGAAATGCTGAAAGACGAAGTGGCGAGAACCGGCCAGTCGCTGGAGGAACTGGCGAAAACGTTTGTCATGACCCATCGTCCGAGCTCGGTGATCCAGCGGGCGGCCTCGGTGGAAGAGGTCGCCAATATGGTGGTCTACGTCTGTTCGCCGCAGGCGTCGGCCACCTCCGGCGCCGCGCTGCGCGTCGACGGCGGCGTGGTGGATGATATTCTCTGATGTCTCTCATTCAGGGGAGGCCCCCTCCCCTGTCGCCTTTCCCGGCGCGAAAAAGCGCAATATGTTAAAAAACAGCCGCAAAGTCGCACAAAGTGAACAGGAACATGCATTCCCAAAACTTATGATATTTGTTTTAACTATAAGTTGTGGTGTTAATGTCTCTGTTACGAAGCTTGCTTTTCTTTCTCGGCGCGGCGGTCGCAGCCGCCCTCGCGGTACTCTGTCTGTGGGTGGATATTCGGGTGTTTGGTAACGACATCCCGGAGGTGTCGCTCACCGAAGTGGTGCAGGAGAGCGTGCTGGCCGTCATCGTACTGGTTCACTTCCTGCTGGCGCGAAAATATACCCACCTGCGCTATAGCAATATCCTCATCGGCGGCTTCTTCCTCGCCATGCTGATCCGTGAGCTGGATTGCCTGTTTGATTTACGTTCCCATGGCAGCTGGGTGTGGTTTGCCCTGCTGGCCACCGCGGGGTCGCTGCTGGCGCCGCTGCGCCATCAGCGTCAGACCCTGTCGCAGCTGGCGGCTTATACCCGCACGCCCTATTACGGCATGATGATCAGCGGCCTGCTGGCGATTCTGGTCTTCTCTCGGCTGTTTGGTATGCACGGCCTGTGGTACGCCGTGCTGGATGAGAACTACGCCCGGGTGGTGAAAAACACGGTCGAGGAAGGCAGCGAGTCGTTTGGCTATATGCTGTGCCTGACCGCCACCCTCGGCTACGCCTGCTACTTCCGCGGCCTCGCGCGACAGACCCTGTCGCCGCAGCGCTAACCGTGGACGATAACCACCGCCGGACGCGTCTGCCGGCGGTGGCGCGCCGCCGCGTTAACCGCGAATTTTCCACTTCCGTTTGAGAACCTCTTTGTCCTGGCTATCCAGCCACTGGTTCACTTTCTCCAGCAGCGCCGGGTTATCCTTATTCATCATATACACCTTGTCGCTGGCGGTGCCGGCGAACGGTGTTTCGTTAGCAACGCAGAACACGCCGGGCTCTTTGCTTTGGTAATAGTCGCCTTCGATCAGGTCTGTCACCATCATATCGGCTGTTTTCTGCCGCAGCGCCTCCAGATTGTCGACGTTGTTCTGTACGCGAATGATCTGCGCCTGCTTAATATGCTCATCGACAAAGCTCTGGTTTGTGCCGCCAGGGTTGACGACCACCTTCACCTCCGGACGGTCAATCTTCTCCAGCGATCCAAGCCGTGGCGCAGCCTGACAGTTGG
>OIFL01000083.1_pt1 | contig 22221 bp, 20 predicted proteins | sample 1581961 | NCBI WGS metagenome assembly OIFL01 (sample SAMN04414079, study PRJEB24778) | human gut metagenome | material: faecal | host: Homo sapiens
GTGCGGTACAGACCATGTCCGGCTGCATGATGTTTCTGATTTCATCGAATATGTCCTGAATCTCTTCCGTCATGGGTTATGGCGTATTCTGTTTGGACTTGGCTTCCACTTCTTCGGCACTCAGTACTTTGCTTTTGAATCCTCCGCGCGAATTCTTGCGTGACGGGGCAGGCGCGGCACCGGTCGTGCCACCATGGACGGCAGCACGGTAACGTAGCCAACGTTCACGGATGGAAGTCACGTAGCCGTAGGTCTCTTCTCCGCGCAGATAGCCGTAACGCACTACGGGGTCGTTGTAATATTGCGGTTGGCTCAGGCGGAGGATGAAAGGAGCCACATCGTTCCACAACTGCGGGTTTTTGCCGTGTTTACGTGCCAAGGCCATGGCGTCGCGAACGTGTCCCGTTCCTCCATTATAGGCCGCCAGGATAAAGTTTATACGTTCCGACCTGCCGGGGATATCGCTGAATTTACGTTCGAGTTCACGGAGGTACCGGGCTGCCGCACTGATGTTCTTTTCGGGCTGGTGCATTTGGTCGGCGGGCAAACCGAGATGTACGGATGTTTCAGGCATAATCTGCATCAGTCCGCTGGCGCCAACCGGCGAGCGCACTTTCGGGTTCCAGGCACTCTCCTGACGGGCAATCGCCATCGCATAGCTCTGCGGGATATCTTTGCCACTGATGTAACGCGCGAACAGATCGTTATACGCCAGCGGGAAGCGCTCCTCCAGCTGATCCCACAGTTTTCCGGCGATCGTCGCCTGCACGCTCAGATCCCACCAGTGCTGATCAAAAGCGTAACGCGCCAGCTGCGCCTGCTGGGATTTGGTTCGGCTGGTGACGAGGTTCGCCCATTCGGTGCGCGCGGTGTTATCCATATTCCAGTACATCAGCTCGCGTACCCGCGCCATCTCCGGACCGGAAGCCAGCGCCGGATCGATCGTTCCCGAGGCTTTATCGATGCGGAAGGTATACTCCTCGCCAAGTCGCTGCGCAGCGACCATCGGATAGAAGCCTCGCTGTTGCATCAACGAGCGAAGGATCGCCTGCGCCTCCTCGTCCCTGCCGCGCTCAAGCAGCAGATCCGCTTGCCAGTAGCGCCATTCGTCTTTCTCTTTCGCCTCCATCGGCAGGCGCGCCAGCCAGGTGTTCAGACCATGGCGATCGCCCGTCCCCAGCGCCATCCGTACCCGCCGCTCCACCAGCGGCGTGGACTGCGAGCGCATAATCGCATCGTCGCGCCAGATGGCCTGCTCTTCGGTCACATCGTTCCCCATCAGGCGCCAGGCGACAATATCGCGTAGCTCCTGGGTCTGATCCTCATTGAGCTGCTGGGCCTGCACCAGCGAAGGGATCATCAAACGGGCATTTTCCACATCCTGACGGGCGACGCTGGCGAAAGCGACGGCGGCCATCTGGCGGGTAAAGTCCGTCGCCCCGGTGGTGCGGGCAAAGGTCAGGACGCTGTTAGGATCGTTAGCCAGGGCGACCACGGCGCTGGCGATGCTCTGGTAGTTGGCAGGCATCTGCTGGGCCAGCGATTTCACCAACCCAATATTGCCGGCCTTCATCGCCAGGCGGATCCGTTCGAGATAGGCCAGCGGATCCTGTTGGCCGGAGTCGCGCCAGGCGCTGAACAGCGGTTCACAGGCGCCGGGCTGGTTCTTGCCCGTCAGCCAGAGCGCTTTCGCTCCGCTCCAGGCCTCCTGCGACTGACCCACGCTCAGTTTGGCGTAGTAGTAGTTGCACTGCGCCTCGGTGCTGGTCGGCTTATCGGGGCTAAACGCCAGCAAGCCGCGCCAGTCGCTGCGACGGGCCAGTTCATTCACGAAGCGCGAACGTAATGAACGCGCCGGGGGCAGCGTCGGGTTGGCGTCAATAAAGTTTTTCACCACCAGCGCCGGCTGGTTCATCAGATCGTCGGTGATCTGCCGGTACTGCAAATAGGGGTACAGGGGATAGGTGCTTAACGTGGGCATCAGCTGGTCGACCACATCCATCTGCCGGTTATCCCACGCCTGCTTAATTTGTGCGTAGCGGTTGCGCTGTTCATCCAGTGAATCCGCATGCGCCAGCTGACTCAACGTCAACAGACCAACGCTGGCAGCCAAAAGATGCCACGCCATTTTTTTGGCTTTTTCCACAAGCTCTTCCTCTTTCCGGTGCATTTTCGCAGCATCGTGCCGCTTAAAAGCCCCCGCCGGTTCGGCAGGCAGCTTTACTTATGCTAATCAGACAACGCTAAACGCGCCATGTCCTGGACATTTTTTTACGCTTCTGTGAATCCTGTCGCCTCGCTGGGATTAGCGCGCGAAAAAGGCTACACTTCGGCTTTGAACTATCTATCAAAATAGAAAGAGGCGAAGTCCAACGTGGCTCAATTCGTTTATACCATGCATCGTGTCGGCAAAGTGGTTCCGCCGAAACGTCATATTTTGAAAAATATCTCCCTCAGCTTCTTCCCTGGCGCGAAAATCGGTGTGCTCGGTCTGAACGGCGCCGGTAAGTCTACCCTGCTGCGCATCATGGCCGGTATCGACACCGAGATCGAAGGTGAAGCGCGTCCGCAGCCTGGCATCAAAATCGGCTACCTGCCGCAGGAGCCGCAGCTCAACCCGGAGCACACCGTGCGCGAGTCCGTTGAAGAAGCGGTCGCCGAAGTGGTTAACGCGCTGAAGGGTCTGGACGAAGTGTATGCCAAATACGCCGAGCCGGATGCGGACTTCGATAAGCTTGCCGCCCAGCAAGGCAAGTTCGAAGAGATTATCCAGGCGCACGACGGCCACAACCTGAACGTGCAGCTGGAGCGCGCGGCCGACGCCCTGCGCCTGCCGGACTGGGATGCGAAAATTGCTAATCTTTCCGGTGGTGAACGCCGCCGCGTCGCGCTGTGCCGCCTGCTGCTGGAAAAACCGGATATGCTGCTGCTCGACGAACCGACTAACCACCTGGACGCCGAGTCCGTCGCCTGGCTGGAACGCTTCCTGCACGACTTCGAAGGCACCGTGGTGGCGATTACCCACGACCGTTACTTCCTCGATAACGTCGCCGGCTGGATCCTCGAACTTGACCGCGGCGAAGGTATTCCGTGGGAAGGCAACTACTCCTCCTGGCTGGAGCAGAAAGATCAGCGTCTGGCGCAGGAAGCTTCTCAGGAAGCCGCACGTCGCAAATCCATCGAGAAAGAGCTCGAGTGGGTACGCCAGGGCGCGAAAGGTCGTCAGTCTAAGGGCAAAGCCCGTCTGGCGCGCTTTGAAGAGCTTAACAACGTTGAATACCAGAAACGTAACGAGACCAACGAACTGTTCATTCCGCCAGGCCCGCGTCTGGGCGATAAAGTTCTGGAAGTCAGCCATCTGCGCAAATCCTACGGCGACCGCGTGCTGATAGACGATCTGAGCTTCTCGGTACCGAAAGGCGCTATCGTCGGCATCATCGGTCCGAACGGCGCGGGTAAATCCACCCTGTTCCGCATGATGTCCGGCCAGGAGCAGCCAGATTCCGGCACCATCACCCTGGGTGAAACCGTTAAGCTGGCCTCCGTCGATCAGTTCCGCGACGCGATGGACAACAGCAAGACCGTGTGGGAAGAAGTATCCGGCGGCCTGGATATCATGAAGATCGGCAACACCGAGATGCCGAGCCGCGCCTACGTGGGCCGCTTTAACTTCAAAGGCGTCGATCAGGGCAAACGCGTTGGCGAGCTGTCCGGCGGTGAGCGTGGTCGTCTGCACCTGGCGAAACTGCTGCAGGTCGGCGGTAACGTCCTGCTGCTCGATGAACCGACCAACGACCTGGATATCGAAACCCTGCGCGCGCTGGAAAACGCCCTGCTGGAGTTCCCGGGCTGCGCGATGGTTATCTCGCACGACCGCTGGTTCCTTGACCGTATTGCCACCCACATTCTGGATTACCAGGATGAAGGTAAGGTGGAGTTCTTCGAAGGTAACTTTACCGAGTACGAAGAGTACAAGAAACGCACTCTCGGCGCCGACGCGCTGGAGCCCAAGCGAATCAAGTACAAACGTATCTCAAAATAAAATGCAAAAAGGCAACGCAAGTTGCCTTTTTTAATGTTTGTTCCCTCTCCCTGTGGGAGAGGGCCGGGGTGAGGGCAAGGTAAAAGTAAAAAGGCAACGCAAGTTGCCTTTTTTAGGGTTTGCTCCCTCTCCCACCGGGAGAGGGCCGGGGTGAGGGCATCAGCCCGCAGAGGATCTACCCCTGCTCCCCCATCAGCTGCTTCACCAGCTCGACGCAGCGCAGAAAGCGCGTATCGTAGTCCGACTCCTTCACATGGACGAATTCGATCTCGTTCTCTTTCAGCAGCGACACCAGCAGCGACTGAAACTCTTTACGATCCACCGAGCTCCCAAGGCTGCGTAACCCATCGGCCACCCACGGGGTATTGTTCTCCAGCAGGATCACCAGGTCGAAACGGTATTCATCAATCAGCGCCTGCACGAACGGGTGCTCACGCCCCTCGTACTTCAGGCAGAAGGCCTGAGTGCTGACGAAGTCGGTATCGATAAACGCCACCTTGTTGGCGTATTTGACTGCAAAATCAATATACTGCGCATGTCCGAGGGCAATTTTATCGTAATCCGAATACTGGAGCGCCATCTCATCGCCGCCGAGATGTGAAAAGACATAATCCCGGCCATATTCCCAGGCGCTGGTAGTATTGAAGATATTGGCGAGCTTATTGACCAGCGTTGATTTACCGCTCGACTCGCCGCCGAGGATCGCCACCGTCCGCACAAAGAACGGTTTCACTTCCGTCGGAATATATTCCCAGTAGCGGAACGGATTCTCGCGGATCTGGCCGCCGCTAATATTCATAAAGGTCCGCTTAGGATCGATAAGCACCGTCTCGATCCCCAGATGCTCAAGGTACTGCGGCGCATCGGCCTCTTCCGAGGTATAGATCCGGTTCGGCTCGATCCCTTTTTCGCTCATAAAAGCGCGGATCCCATGACTCCACACATCCCAGCCGTGCGGATAGGGCTCCATCCCCTCTTCATTGAACGCATGGATGCGAATATTCTTCTGATATTTAAAGGTCTGCAGCAGCCAGCGCAGGCGGTCAGGCACCGTCGGCTGCTGCGACATGGCGCTCTCTTCAAACAGCTCGCGGTCGCGGGTATCGTCATAGCCCATGATGATATGCAGCTCATCGACCTGGCTACAGGCGCGCTGTATCAGGTAGATATGCCCGGTATGCAGCGGGTAAAACTTACCAAACACCACCCCGACGCTTTTCTGCCGGCGGGGAAACTCCAGCCCGAGGAAACGATGCAGCGCTTCAAGCTTCTGCGCGCTCGGGCTTTTGATTTTGGCATTCAGCAGCTGGCTGAGATACCCCTTGGTCATCCCGCTGGCTTCCGCCACCTGCTGCAGGGTACAGCCTTTCTGCTTTATGGCGCTTTTTAAATAGTCAAATGACGACATCGCTAATCTCCTTTTAACTTATTATAAGTCGTCAAAAACGCTTAGCGCGTCTGAAAGCTTTTTCACACCAAAGATTTGCATGCCTTCCGGCACTTTTTTCGGCACATTGGCCGCCGGGACGATGGCGCGGCGGAAGCCATGCTTCGCCGCTTCGGAGATACGCTCCTGACCGCTCGGTACCGGGCGAATTTCGCCGGCCAGCCCCACTTCGCCAAAGACCACCAGATCCTGCGGCAGCGGGCGATCGCGCAGGCTGGAGACCATCGCCAGCAGCAGCGCCAGATCGGCGCTGGTTTCCGTGACCTTCACCCCGCCGACCACGTTGACGAAGACATCCTGATCGGCCATCTGCAGGCCGCCGTGGCGATGCAGCACCGCCAGCAGGATCGCCAGACGGTTCTGTTCCAGCCCCACCGCCACGCGGCGCGGGTTAGACATCATCGAGTGATCCACCAGCGCCTGGATCTCCACCAGCAGCGGGCGGGTCCCTTCCCAGACCACCATCACCGAACTGCCGGAGGTGATTTCATCTCCCCGGCTAAGGAAGATAGCGGAGGGGTTGCTGACTTCGCGCAGGCCCTGCTCGGTCATGGCGAAAACGCCGAGTTCATTGACCGCGCCAAAGCGGTTTTTGTGGCTGCGCAGGGTGCGGAAACGGGAATCGGCATCCCCGTCCAGCAGCACCGAGCAGTCGATACAGTGCTCCAGCACCTTCGGACCGGCCAGCGAGCCATCTTTGGTGACGTGGCCGACCATCACAATCGCCACGCCGCGAGTTTTAGCAAAGCGCGTCAAATAAGCCGCGGTTTCACGTACCTGGGCGACACTGCCCGGCGACGACTGCACGTCGGCCATATGCATCACCTGGATGGAGTCGATCACCATCAGCTGCGGCTTTTCTTCATCGGCGATCTGACAGATCTGCTCAATGCTGGTTTCCGAGAGCATGTTCAGGTTCGCCGTCGGCAGCCCAAGGCGATGGGCGCGCATCGCCACCTGCTGAAGGGACTCCTCCCCGGTGACGTACAGCGTTTTCATCCCTTCCGCCAGCTTGCACAAAGTCTGTAGCAGCAGGGTCGATTTCCCCGCGCCGGGGTTGCCGCCAATCAGGATCGCGCTGCCCGGCACCACGCCGCCGCCGAGTACGCGATCGAACTCTTTAAACCCGGTGGAGAAACGCGGCAGCGCTTCCAGGCTGATGTCTGACAGCTTCTGCACCTTCGAGACGCCGGCGTTACCGGCGTAGCCTGACAAACGCTCGTTTCTCGCCACCTGCGGCGACGCGGCGATGCGCATCTCGGTGATGGTATTCCAGGCATGGCAGGCGCTGCATTGCCCCTGCCACCGCGGATAATCCGCACCACATTCATTACAGACAAATGCGCGTTTTGGAGCTTTCGCCACGTTTACCTCTTACTTTTGGTTCATGCTGCCCGAGAGAATACAGAATACCCCCATCAGGTCAGCGTGGCGGATAGTCACTTCCGCCTGTTCATTCACTTTAGGCTTCGCATGATACGCGATGCCAAGCCCGGCAGCCTTAATCATCGGCAGGTCGTTGGCGCCATCGCCGATGGCCACGGTCTGCGCCGTTGGGATCTCATACTTTTCCGCCAGCTTGCGCAGCGTATTGGCTTTGTATTTGGCATCGACGATATCGCCGAGCACGTTGCCGGTAAGCTTACCGTCACGGATTTCCAGTTCGTTGGCGAACACCGCGTCGAGATGCAGTTTGTCGCGCAGATACTCCGCAAAGAAGGTAAAGCCGCCGGAGGCGATCGCCACCTTCCAGCCCAGCGTTTCCAGCTTGAGCACCAGCTGCGCCAGGCCCGGCATCAGCGGCAGCGCGTCGCGAACCTGCAGCAGAATGTTGGCATCGGCGTCTTTTAGCGTCGCCACGCGCTGGCGCAGGCTGGCGGTGAAGTCCAGCTCGCCACGCATCGCCCGCTCGGTCACTTCCGACACCAGCTCGCCGGTGCCGGCCAGTTTCGCGATCTCATCGATGCATTCAATTTGGATCGCCGTGGAGTCCATATCCATCACCAGCAGCCCTGGGGTGCGCAGATGGGGGATTTTACCCAATGGCGCGACGTCCAGCCCCGCCTCATGCGCCAGTCGCGTCGCACGGGGAGTCAGCGAACCGGCCAGGCGGATCACCTGGTAATCCTCGACCACCCAGGAGGCAACGATCACTAACGCGGCGCCCAGCTCGCGCTGCCAGTCCGTCAGACGGCGCTTATTCAGACCGCGACCATACAGCAGCCAGCCGCTGCGCCCGGCGTGATAATCCAGCGGCATGACCTCATCGCCGCTCAGGGAAAGCGGCAACCCAGGCCACAGGGAAACGTCTTCAGGCAGGTCGCACCAGGTCAAACTGTTAGGCATTACGGCTCCACATCTCTTCATTCAGGCGAGGAAAATAACGCATGAGGCTACCTTGTAACCAGCGCTTCTGGCAACATTAAGCTGCAAATTTTCAAAGGTGGAATATGGTTCGCGCAAAACTGAAATTCCGGCTGCATCGTGCGGTCATTGTCCTTATCTGTCTCGCCCTGCTCGTCGCGCTGATGCAGGGCGCCTCGTGGTTCAGTCAGAACAGTCAGAAACAACGCAATCCGCAGATGGAAGAGCTGGCCCGCACGCTGGCGCAGCAGGTGGTGCTGAATCTCGCGCCGCTAATGCGCAGCGAGACGCCGGACGAGAAGCGCATCCATCAGCTGTTGACGCAGCTCACCCACAACAGCCGCGTACTTGACGCCGGGGTATATGACGAACAGGGCGACCTGGTGGCGCGCTCTGGCGAAAGCGTCGAGGTTCGCGACCGGCTGGCGTTGGATGGTAAGAAAGCCGGCGGCTACTTCAACCAGCAGATTGTCGAACCGGTGCCGGGAAAAAATGGCCCGCTGGGCTATCTGCGTCTGACCCTCGATACCCATACTCTGGCGACCGAGGCGAAGCAGGTGGATAATACCACCAATATATTACGCCTGATGCTGTTACTGTCCCTGGCTATCGGGGTGGTGCTAACCCGCACGCTGCTGCAGGGCAAACGCACACGCTGGCAGCATTCGCCCTTCCTGCTCACCGCCAACAAGCCGGTTGAGGATGAAGACGATGAAAAGAAAGGAAATCTATAATGTCCACATTGCGCCTCCTGCTCTCTGACTCTTACGACCCGTGGTTCAACCTGGCGGTCGAGGAGTGTATTTTCCGCCAGATGCCCGCCACCCAGCGGGTGCTGTTCCTGTGGCGCTATGCCGATACCGTGGTCATCGGCCGCGCGCAGAATCCGTGGAAGGAGTGTAATACCCGCCGCATGGAGGAAGATCACGTGCGGCTGGCCCGTCGCAGCAGCGGCGGCGGCGCGGTGTTCCACGACCTCGGCAATACCTGCTTTACCTTTATGGCAGGCAAACCGGAGTACGACAAAACCGTCTCCACCGCTATCGTGCTGGCGGCGCTCAATTCACTCGGCGTAACCGCCGAAGCCTCCGGGCGCAACGATCTGGTGGTCAAAACCGACAGCGGCGATCGCAAAGTCTCCGGCTCCGCCTATCGTGAAACCATGGACCGCGGTTTTCACCACGGCACCCTGCTGCTCAACGCTGATTTAAGCCGTCTCGCCAACTACCTCAACCCGGACCAGAAAAAGCTGCAGGCTAAAGGCATTACCTCGGTGCGCGGGCGAGTGGCGAATCTGGTTGAGCTACTGCCGGGCATTACCCATCAGCAAGTTTGCGAGGCGATCCAGGAGGCGTTCTTCAGCCATTACGGCGAACGGGTAGACGCCGAGGTGATCTCCCCGGACAACACGCCGGACCTGCCGAACTTTGCCGACACTTTCGCTCGCCAGAGCAGCTGGGAATGGAACTTCGGCCAGGCGCCCGCCTTTTCCCATCTGCTGGACGAGCGCTTCCCCTGGGGCGGCGTCGAGCTGCATTTTGACGTTGAGAAAGGCCATATCACCCGCGCACAAGCCTTTACCGATAGCCTGAATCCGGCGCCGCTGGAGGCGCTGGCGGCACGCTTAGTCGGCTGTCAGTATCGGGCTGAGGTTTTGCAGCAGCAGTGTGAGGCGCTGGTCGGCGATTTCCCGGAGCAAGAAGCGGAACTGAAAGAACTGTCGGCATGGATTGCCGGCGCGGTGCGCTGATAAAAAAAGCCGGATGGCGGCTACGCCTTATCCGGCCTACAGATTTGACTCAAGCCCGGTAAACAAAGCGCCACCGGGCTATACCACGCTTACTCCTGGTCGCCCAGCAGTACCGATTCCAGCGCGATTTTAATCATGTCGTTGAACGTGGTCTGACGCTCCGCGGCAGTGGTCTGCTCGTGGGTACGAATATGGTCAGACACGGTGCAGATGGTCAGCGCTTTCGCCCCGAACTCCGCCGCCACGCCGTAGATACCCGCCGCTTCCATTTCCACGCCCAGGATGCCGTATTTTTCCATCACGTCGAACATGGACGGGTCCGGGGTATAGAACAGGTCTGCGGAGAAGATGTTGCCGACGCGCGCGTCAACGCCCAACGCTTTCGCCGCGTCTACCGCGTTACGCACCATGCCGAAATCGGCAATTGCCGCGAAATCATGGTCTTTGAAACGCAGACGGTTCACTTTAGAGTCGGTGCACGCGCCCATGCCGATCACCACGTCACGCAGTTTGACATCTTCACGCACCGCGCCGCAGGAGCCAACGCGGATGATTTTCTTCACGCCGAAATCGGTGATCAGCTCTTTGGTGTAGATAGAGCAGGACGGGATACCCATCCCGTGGCCCATTACGGAGATTTTGCGGCCTTTATAGGTGCCGGTGAAGCCCAGCATGCCGCGCACGTTATTCACTTCACGCACGTCTTCGAGGAAGGTTTCGGCAATGTGCTTGGCGCGCAGCGGGTCGCCCGGCATCAAAACTACGTCAGCGAAATCGCCCATTTCTGCGTTAATGTGAGGAGTTGCCATCTTCAGTTCCTTTTATATTGTTGTTTTTGCCGGGTGGCGGCTACGCCTTACCCGGCCTACAAAATAGTAGGCCCGGATCGCTGTGCGCCACCGGGCAATGACCTCAGAACATGGCTTTGCCATATTCCATGTCAGACGTACCAAAGTATTTCGCGATAGTCTGGCCGATGTCCGCGAAGGTTTCACGGTGACCGAGCGAACCTGGTTTCACTTTCGGGCCGTACACCAGCACCGGAATATGCTCGCGGGTGTGGTCGGTACCGGTCCAGGTCGGGTCGCAGCCGTGGTCGGCGGTGAGGATCAGAATGTCATCTTCTCCAACCAGCTCCATCAGCTCCGGCAGACGGCGGTCAAACAGCTCCAGACCTGCTGCATAGCCGGCAACGTCACGACGGTGACCCCAGGAGGAGTCAAAGTCGACGAAGTTAGTAAAGACGATGGTCTCGTCGCCCGCTTCTTTCATCTCTTTGATGGTCGCGTCGAACAGCGCGTCCAGCCCGGTGGCTTTCACTTTCTTAGTGATGCCGCAGTTGGCGTAGATATCAGCGATTTTACCGACAGAAACCACGTGACCGTTTTTCTCGTCAACCAGCTTCTGCAGCACGGTCGGCGCCGGCGGTTCGACCGCCAGGTCGTGACGGTTACCGGTACGCTGGAAGTTACCGGCTTTATCGCCGATAAACGGACGGGCAATAACGCGGCCAATGTTGTAGCCACCTTCGGTCAGCTCTTCGCGGGCGATTTCGCACAGCTCATACAGCTTGTCGAGGTCGAAAGTCTCTTCATGGCAGGCGATCTGGAACACCGAGTCCGCCGAGGTATAGAAAATCGGTTTCCCGGTTTTCATATGCTCTTCGCCGAGCTGATCGAGGATCACCGTCCCGGAAGAGTGGCAATTGCCGAGGTAGCCCGGCAGGTTGGCGCGTTTCACCAGCTTATCCAGCAGCTCCTGCGGGAAGCTGTTTTCGTGATTGCTGAAGTAGCCCCAGTCAAACAGTACCGGCACGCCAGCGATTTCCCAGTGGCCGGACGGCGTATCTTTACCAGAAGAGAGTTCATGCGCCCAGGCATAGGCGCCAATCACTTCGGCATTGCCATCCATTCCGGCGGCAATTTTACCGGTAGAACCTTCATGCGCTTTCACCAGACCCAGACGGGTCAGGTTCGGTAAATTCAGCGGGCCCTTGCGGCCATTGTCAGCCTCGCCTTTGGCGCAGGCTTCCGCAATGTGGCCCAGCGTATCGGCGCCGACGTCGCCAAAGCGGTCAGCGTCTTCCGTTGCACCAATCCCAAAGGAGTCCAGCACCATGATAAATGCACGTTTCATCTTGTTCTCCATACATCTTGCGCTGCAAAAAAGCGATCAGATCAGTATATCGCTATTCAGTGATACGGCGATAGACTGTCGGTGTAATTTCCGGAGCTTTATCGTCCAGTTTAATGGCCGCTTTGACCGCTTTCGCGGCCTCCTGCCAGCTGTTCTCGTCTTTGGCATGGATCACCGCCAGCGGACGCTGTCCGTCCACGCGGTCACCCAGACGCGCCATCTCGGTAAAGCCAACGCTATAGTCAATGGTGTCTGATGCCTGACGGCGGCCGCCACCCATAGAAACCACTGCCATGCCCAGCGCGCGAGTGTCCATCGCGCTGATAAAACCTTCGGTATCAGCATAGACCGCTTTGCTCAGCATCGCCGTCGGCAGATAATGATCATAATTCTCGACAAAGTCGGTCGGCCCTTTCTGCGCCGCGACCATGCGGCCAAAGACTTCCGCCGCTTTACCGTTATCCAGCACCGCCTGCAGCTTCGCGCGCGCCTCAGCGTCATCCGCCGCCAGCTTGCCGGAAATTAGCATCTCCACACACAGCGCCATCGTCACTTCGAACAGGCGCGGGTTGCGGTATTCGCCGGTCAGGAACTGAACCGCTTCGCGAACTTCAACGGCGTTCCCGGCGCTGGAGGCCAGCACCTGGTTCATATCGGTCAGCAGCGCGGTGGTGCGCACGCCGGCGCCGTTGGCAACACCCACGATCGCTTCGGCCAGCGCAGCAGAGAGTTCATAAGTCGGCATAAAGGCGCCGCTGCCGACTTTGACGTCCATCACCAGCGCGTCCAGCCCTTCCGCCAGTTTCTTGGCCAGAATCGAGGCGGTAATCAGCGGGATGGAGTCCACCGTCGCGGTAATATCGCGGGTGGCATAGAAACGTTTGTCGGCCGGAGCAAGCGAGCTGGTCTGCCCGATAATCGCCACGCCGACATCTTTAATAATCTCGCGAAAGCGGTTGTCGTCCGGGAAGATATCGAAGCCCGGGATCGCTTCCAGTTTATCCAGCGTACCGCCGGTATGGCCGAGGCCACGCCCGGAGATCATCGGTACATAACCGCCGCAGGCGGCCACCATTGGCCCCAACATCAGCGAGGTCACGTCACCCACGCCGCCGGTGGAGTGTTTATCGACGATCGGGCCGTTGAGGTTAAGGCTTTTCCAGTTGAGAACGGTGCCGGAATCCCGCATCGCCATGGTCAGCGAAACACGCTCCGGCATGGACATATCGTGGAAGAAAATGGTCATCGCCAGCGCGGCGATCTGCCCTTCTGAGATAGTATTGTCGCGGATGCCGTTGATGAAAAAGCGGATCTCTTCATCGCTTAATGCATGACCATCACGTTTTTTACGAATAATTTCTTGTGCGAGAAACACGGTAACCTCCCAAAGAGAATAAATTGCCGGATGACGGCGCGAGCGCCTTATCCGGCCTACAGGCATCCATTCGTAGGCCGGATAAGCGCAGCGCCATCCGGCAAATCAAGGGATTAGTAGCTGCTGGCGCTCTTGCCGTCGCCGTGACCCAGCGCTTTCAACAGGCTAGCCAGCAGGCTGGATGCGCCAAAACGATAGTGACGAGAATCGGCCCAGTCGGCGCCGAACAGTTCATCAGCGATCGCCAGGAACTGCTGCGCATCTTCCGCGCTGCGCACACCGCCCGCCGGTTTGAAGCCAACGGTTTTCTCAACGCCCATATCACGAATGACTTCCATCATGATACGCGCGCTTTCCGGCGTGGCATTCACCGGCACTTTACCGGTCGAAGTTTTGATAAAGTCAGCGCCTGCCTTGATAGAGATTTCAGACGCTTTGCGGATCAGCGCTTCTTCTTTCAGCTCACCGGTTTCGATGATCACTTTCAGCAGCACGTTGGCCGCCGCGCAGGCCTCTTTACAGGCTTTCACCAGCTCGAAACCGACCTGCTCGTTGCCGGCGATCAGCGCGCGGTACGGGAAGACCACATCCACTTCATCGGCACCGTAAGCGATCGCTGCGCGGGTTTCCGCCAGCGCAATGTCGATATCGTCATTACCGTGCGGGAAGTTGGTGACCGTGGCGATTCGAATATCCGGCGTTCCTTGCTCGTTCAGCGTTTTACGGGCAATCGGGATGAAGCGCGGGTAGATACACACCGCCGCAGTGTTACCCACCGGGGTTTTCGCCTGATGACACAGGGCAATGACTTTCTCATTGGTGTCGTCGTCATTCAGGGTGGTCAGGTCCATCAGTTTTAACGCGCGCAGGCTGCTTGCTTTTAAATCAGTCATTTCATACTCCGCCGGCGCAGTGCCGGTTCAATAGTTTGTTCACCTTGCGAGTCTGTTACTATTGTAACATTCACTCGCCGTTACACTTCGACATTCATCACAGTTAATGAAAACTACTTACTAATTTGCATTACTGTGATGTGATGTAAGTCACAATTAATCATCCATCATCGCGACGCTTACCTTTACGTCCTGTTTAAGCATAACCGGCAAAGCGCAGTGAGTGATGATGTTATTATTCTAACATATCCTACTAAAGTTTCTCGACGCCATGGCGCACAATTTGTGCACATCGTCGCCATAAACAACAGTTTATTATTGAGATATAAAGAATTTTAGATGGACAAAAAAATGATGGAATTATCACAGCAGGCCAAAATCGAGGCCTGCTTCGTCTCAGGCGGAAAAGGAGAGGCTTAGCCCGCGAGCGCGGAAAAGAGGCTTTTTGTATTCGCCATCACCGCGGCTTCAATCGTCGGTGCCGGTTCCGCGCGCAGTTCACATAGCGCGTCAAATACGCGCGCCACCTGTTCAGGGCGGTTGGGCTGACCCTGAAAACCATTCAGCGGCATATCCGGCGCATCGGTCTCCAGCAGCAGCGCGGAAAGCGGCAGACGCGCCATCACTTCGCGGGTTTTGCTGGCGCGCGGATAGGTAATAGTGCCGCCAACGCCAATCTTATAGCCGAGCTGAACGAAGCGCTCGGCCTGCTGCAGGCTGCCGGCGAAGCCATGTACCACGCCGGTGCGCGGCAGGGCATGTTTTTTCAGCAGCATCGCCAGCTTATCGTGGGTACGTCGGGAGTGGAGGATCACCGGCAGATCGTAACGCTTCGCCAGACGCAGCTGCGCTTCCAGCAGCGCCTGCTGACGATCGAACTGCGGCTCGTCGCGATAGAGATCGAGACCAATCTCCCCCACCGCCACCAGTTTTGGCGGGCGCTGCGCCAGCGACGCCTCCAGTTGCGCCAGCCCCTCATCGGTATGCTGCTCAATGACAATCGGATGCAGGCCCAGCGCGGCATACAGCGCCTCGTGCTGCGCCGCCAGCGCCAGCACGCGGCTAAACCGCTCAGCGGAGATGGCCGGAACGATAATTCGCCCGACGCCGACCTGCGCCGCACGCGCCAGGCTGGCGACCTCATCTTCCGCGAAGGGGGGAAAATCGAAGTGGCAGTGGGTATCGATAAAACGGTGCGTCACGCCAGATCCTCATGATTAAAGCTTGCGTCATTGGCCTGCGGCGCAGCGATGATGGTCGCCTGCGGCGCTTCATTGGCCACCGGCACCGGCGGCACCACCACCGGCGAGGGCCGGGCAACACGCGGCGCGTGGCGCAACAGCCGCGGCCGGTCGGCCAGCAGTTTACCCACCGTCGCCAGGAAATAGCGGCCACACTGACGTCCGGTTTTGTAGTCCTCCAGCAGCGCCGGCAGTCGGCTGCCAAGCGCCATGCTGCGCAGCGGCCGCTGGGGATAGATTTCGAAGATCCGCAGCTTACCGGGCGGTTTCTCGATGAACTGCTGGATGGCGCGATAGGTGGTTTCGTGATGATGCACCAGATTGACCAGCGGCTGCAGGCTGCTCTCCCCCAGCCAGCGCTCCATCCGCTTAAACCACTCCGGGGTATAAAACATCTGCGAGGGGACGGTGCGGATCACCACGATGGTCTGAGCGCCGCGGCGGGCCGCCTCCTGAACCGGGATCGCATCGCTGACGCCGCCGTCAAGGTAGCTGACGCCGTCGAGCAACACGCCGCTGCGATAAAAGCCGGGGATGGCGCTGGAGGCGCGGATCAGGTCCAGCCACGTTTGCGGCGTCGGCGAAAAATAGCTGGCAGAGTAATCGTCACCGCGGCAGGCGCACAGCCACAGCTCTTTCCCCAACGCGAACTGCGCTTCAGCATAATTCATGGCCAGCGGCATCTGCTGCGAAGTGGCCTCCACCAGCCAGTCGAGATCGATAAGGTTGCCGCCGCGCACAAAGCGCATCGGATCGAAAAACTGGCGTGAGGTGGTGTAGCGGGTGATAACTTTGCGGGCATAGCCTTGCTGATTACACATGTAGGCGGAGAGGTTTTGCGCGCCGGCGGAGGTCCCCAACATCAGATCAAAGGGGTTAAATCCGGCGCGCATAAATTCGTCCAGCACCCCGGCAGTAAAAATCCCTCGCTGTCCCCCGCCTTCGCATACCAGCGCCAGCTTACCTGGTCGGAAGGGTTTAACCGCCAGCGGGGCGATATTGCCCAGCGTGACGGGAATGCGTTGCCCCACCCTGCTTTCCTGTTCGATTGGTCTTCTCCTGACAAGGTAACGCAATTTGCCCATCGCTTAAACCGCGAAAGCCAGTCCGCAGGACTGGCTTTGTGTAAGATGACGTGTCAGTAAAAATGCTCAGGCTTCAGCATCGCCCGCATCGCGGGCCACCTAAGGACGTCTGCGTCCAGTAAACAGGCTCACCAGGAACAGGATAATCCCGACGACAAAGACGATTTTCGCGGCGCCAGCGGCAGTACCCGCCAGACCACCGAAGCCCAGGGCCGCAGCAATTAATGCAATGACCAGAAAAATAATTCCCCATCGAAACATACTTTTCTCCTTACCATAATGGACGGTGAACAGCGGTTTGCGCACCCTTTCTGTATAGCTCATCGCTCAGAGGATGCTGCTATTCGTTCGGCAACCTTGGCCAGACAACACTTTTGTTAATAACTCGATTTACTTAACGCTAAGATCGTTGCGGACGCTTTTCACGCCGGAGACCGCTTTCGCAATCTCTGCCGCACGCTCCGCCTGCGCCGCGGAAGCCACCGTACCGGTCAGATGCACCGCGCCGGCGTTGGTTTCGACTTTCACATTGCGCGAAGGGACAATGTCATCCGCCAGCAGCTTGGCTTTCACTTCGCTGGTAATGGCGGTATCCCCGGCATAGCCTTTCAGCGTCGCCGTCTCGCTCGATGATTTATGATGGACCGTCAGCTTGTCGTTAACGTGCGAGACGCCTTCGACCCCTTTCGCTACGCTCAGTGCCTGACTTTTCTGTTCAGTACTGGTGACGTCGCCGCTAAGGGTGACCACTTTATTCTCCGTTTTCACCGAAATATCGCCGGAGTTAATATCTTTATGGTCGATCAACGCCGCTTTTACCCGCGCGGTAATGGTGCTGTCATCCATAAAATCGCCGACTTTATTAATCGAATTGTCTACCGCCTCTCCCGCATTGCTGGCAGCCGACTTCGCACTGTCTACCGTTGTTTTTTCCGTCTCTGCCGAGGCGTTCAACGCGGCTAAGCCTAAGAAGAGCGCCAGCAACATATTGGCATTCTTTAGTCTGGTCATCGTGATGTCCTCGTTTTTTCACCAGCGCTGGCGTCTGAAAGCAGTGAATTACGCCAGCATTTTTAAAATCACGAATTAAATATAGTAGACAGACGAAGGGGTTGCGGATGATATGGACAAAAAACAGACGAATTAGCGGCGTTTTAAGAACTTTCCAGAAGGAAGGAAGCGCGGGCAGAAGAAGAAAAAAGCGCGGCCTGCGCCGCGCTTCGTCAGGGATTAGTGCTCGCGCGTTTTGCGGAACACCACGTCAGGATAACGCTCCTGCGTCAGGTTCAGGTTGACCATCGTCGGAGCGATGTAAGTCAGGTTATCGCCGCCATCCAGTGCCAGCTGAACTTCGTTTTTACGCTTGAACTCTTCGAATTTCTTCACGTCAGTGGATTCAACCCAGCGCGCGGTGGCCACGTTGACGGATTCGTAAATCGCTTCCACGTTGTATTCGCTTTTCAGGCGCGCCACGACGACGTCAAACTGCAGCACCCCCACGGCGCCGACGATCAGATCGTTATTGGCGATCGGACGGAAGACCTGCACCGCGCCCTCTTCAGAGAGCTGAACCAGCCCTTTCAGCAGCTGTTTCTGCTTCAGCGGATCCTTCAGGCGAATACGACGGAACAGTTCCGGTGCGAAGTTCGGAATACCGGTGAACTTCATCATCTCGCCCTGGGTGAAGGTATCGCCAATCTGAATGGTGCCGTGGTTATGCAGGCCGATGATATCGCCCGGATACGCTTCTTCAACGTGAGAACGGTCGCCGGCCATAAAGGTCAGCGCGTCGGAAATCACGACGTCTTTACCGATACGCACCTGACGCAGCTTCATGCCTTTTTCATATTTGCCGGACACCACGCGCATGAAAGCCACACGGTCGCGGTGTTTCGGGTCCATGTTGGCCTGAATTTTAAACACGAAGCCGGTGAATTTCTCTTCCGTGGCGGTGACTTCACGCGTGTCGGTGTTACGCGGCATCGGCGCCGGCGCCCACTCCACCAGGCCATCCAGCATATGGTCAACGCCGAAGTTACCTAACGCAGTCCCGAAGAACACCGGGGTGATTTCGCCCGCCAGGAACAGATCTTTATCGAACTCGTTTGACGCGCCCTGCACCAGCTCCAGCTCGTCGCGCAACTGCTGCGCCAGGTCTTCCCCCACCGCTGCGTCGAGTTCCGGGTTGTTGAGCCCCTTCACGATGCGCACTTCCTGAATGGTGTGGCCTTTACCGGTCTGATACAGGTAGGTTTCATCTTTGTAGAGATGATAAACGCCTTTGAACAGCTTGCCGCAGCCGATAGGCCAGGTAATCGGCGCGCAGCCGATTTTCAGCTCATTCTCAACTTCATCCAGCAACTCCATCGGATCGCGGATATCACGGTCGAGTTTGTTCATAAAGGTGAGGATCGGCGTGTCGCGCAGACGGGTAACTTCCATCAGCTTACGGGTCCGGTCTTCAACGCCTTTCGCCGCGTCGATCACCATCAGACAGCAGTCAACCGCCGTCAGAGTACGGTAGGTATCTTCGGAGAAGTCTTCGTGCCCCGGCGTATCCAGCAGGTTCACCAGGCAGTCGTGATACGGGAACTGCATCACCGAGGTGGTGATTGAGATCCCACGCTGCTTTTCCATCTCCATCCAGTCGGACTTTGCATGCTGGCTGGAGCCACGGCCTTTTACGGTACCGGCGGTCTGAATCGCCTGTCCGAACAGCAGCACCTTTTCGGTGATGGTGGTCTTACCGGCATCCGGGTGAGAAATAATGGCAAAAGTGCGGCGTTTGGCCACCTCTTGCAGATAAGGAGACAACGTCATAATTAATCTTCTAAGTAAACGCGGCCATGGGCCACGCATGTGGAATACGAAAAATTGCGGCTATTTTACCCATCAACGGGGGGGAGGCAATCAGTGTTTACACAGGAGCTGCTCCAGTTCGCTTAACGAGGTCACCGTCCAGTCGGGCTGCAGGTCTACCGGCAGCGTTTGCTGGTGCGCATTCAGCCAGCAGGTCGCCAGGCCGGCATTTACGCCGCCGCGGATATCCGACTCAGCGGTATCACCGACCATCAGTACTCGCGAGCGCGGTGGATTACCCGCCTGCTCCAGCGCGTAATCGAAGATGCGCGCATCCGGCTTGGCGACGCCGACTTCTTCAGAAATAATCAGTAAATCAAAGTGATCGCGTAAACCTGTGCGTTCCAGACGAGTCTGCTGCAGCGAGGTAAAACCGTTGGTGATGATGCCCATCCTGACCTTGCCCTGCAGCGCGTTAAGCAGCGAGACCGCCCCCGGCAGCGGGGCACAGATTTCCGCCATCGCATTCATAAACGCGTCGTTGAGCTCACCCGGCTTAACATTCAAACGTTCCGCCCAGCTGTCAAAGCGCTGGTGCTGCAGCTGCAGCGAGGTGATGACGCCGTTTTGATAATCCACCCACAGCGGCTTATTCACGGCCTGATAGTCCTGAAAATCTTCGGCGGTAAAGGTCACGCTGTAGTCGAGAAACATCCGCTGTAAGCCGCTGAAAGAATCAAACGTAAACAGCGTTTCATCGGCATCAAAGAAAATCCAGTCCCATTTCATCGTATCACCTTGTCTTACATACTGATTGGCAGAGCCATAACAATGGCGTCTTCGCGCCCGTCGACCGTCGGATAGTAGTTGCGGCGGATGGTCGCTTCGTTAAAGCCTACGCTTTCATAGAGCGCAATGGCGGCAGCGTTGGAAGCGCGCACCTCCAGCCATAGCGTGACGACGCCGCGTTTTTCAACTTCATCAATAACATGTTCCAGCAGTTCCCGTCCCAGGCCACGGCGCTGGTATGCGGGGTCGACGGCGATGTTAAACAGCGTCGCTTCATCAAGGACAATCTGAGTAATGGCAAATGCCGCCATTTCCCCATCCACTGCCAGTTGGTAATTCAGATAACGTTCACCCTGATTGCTGGCAAAGGTCTGTTCGCTCCACGGGAAAGCGTGGGCGCGGGTTTCGATTTGCCAGGCTCGGGTTAAATCAGCCGTGCTGAGGGTAGAAATCGTGTTCATGTGCGCAGATTTGTTGCCAGAGCGCCCTGCGAGCCGGCGCGCTGGTCTGGAGTTCATCAAAAGCGGGGGTGGACACCTGGGCGCCCGCCAGCGGCAGCGACGCCTCTGTGCCCAACCGCCAGCTGTTACAGCGGCTGTCCTGCGGCAGCATCGCCACCCGCTCCGGGGTCAGCTGCAGGACCTGATCTGGCGTTACGGCCAGCGCGCGCAATACGTCGCCAATCAGCGGCTCTGTCAGCGACGGCGGGGTTTCCGCCACCATCACCAAACGAATATGTTCAGGAAGCGAGATAGCGATTTCGCCCTGCAACGCCCCCGGTCGGCGCAGCGACCACTGGGTAATGCCCAGCTGCTGTAATTGCCAGTCTCGTCGGGATGTCATAGCGAAACACTCCTGGTAAACAAGCGCGCAATATAGCAAATCCGTCGTATCTGCGCCAACAAACTACTATAATCGGCGCCAGTCTTAATGAAGGAGTGTTTCATGTCCGCTTTTACCCCGGCAAGTGAAGTCTTGCTGCGCCACAGTGATGATTTCGAGTCCGCCCGCGTTCTGTTTGCCGGTGACCTGCAGGATGACCTGCCTGCGCGTCTGGATACCGCGGCCAGCCGCGCTCATACCCAACAGTTCCACCACTGGCAGGTGCTGAACCGTCAGATGGGTGACAACGTCCGTTTTAGCCTAGTGGCCGAGGCCGCCGACGTCGCCGATTGCGACACCCTGATGTACTACTGGCCGAAGAACAAACCCGAGGCGCAGTTCCAGCTGATGAACCTGCTCTCTCTGCTGCCGGTGGGAATCGATATTTTCGTCGTCGGGGAAAACCGTAGCGGCGTTCGCAGCGCAGAGCAAATGCTGGCCGAATATGCCCCGCTGAATAAAATCGACAGCGCCCGTCGCTGTGGCCTCTACCATGGTCGTCTGGAAAAGCAGCCAACCTTCGACGCCGAAGCATTCTGGGGCGAGTATGCGCTGGATAATCTGACGATTAAAACGCTGCCTGGCGTGTTTCGTCGCGACGGTCTGGACGTCGGCAGTCAGCTGCTGCTGTCCACTCTCGAGCCGCATACCAAAGGGAAAGTGCTGGACGTCGGCTGCGGCGCGGGCGTGCTGGCCGCAGTGCTGGCCAGCCATTCGCCGAAGGTGCGTCTGACCCTGTGCGACGTCAGCGCCCCGGCGGTCGAAGCCAGCCGCGCGACGCTTGCCGCTAATGGTTTTGCAGGCGATGTGTTTGCCAGCAACGTCTTTTCGGAGGTCAATGGTCGCTTCGACATGATCATCTCCAACCCGCCATTCCATGATGGGCTGCAGACCAGCCTCGAAGCGGCCCAGGCGCTGATCCGCGGCGCGGTTCGCCATCTGAACAGCGGCGGCGAACTGCGCATTGTCGCCAACGCCTTCCTGCCGTATCCCCAGGTGCTGGATGAGACATTTGGCTTCCATGAAGTGATCGCCCAAACAGGACGGTTTAAGGTCTATCGCACCATCATGACCCGCCAGGCGAAAAAATAATCGTCTTCTGGCGCCAGCGGCCCACTTGCGGTGCCGCTGGCCCTTCTTCGCGGCAAACCCGCCCATTTTTGCAGCAATCGATACAACCTGCATAATTAACTATTGACGTGCCGCCGAAAACCACTAGAATGCGCCTCCGTGGTAACGATACTTTCATAGTGTCGATGGTATGCGAAGGTGGCGGAATTGGTAGACGCGCTAGCTTCAGGTGTTAGTGTCCTTACGGACGTGGGGGTTCAAGTCCCCCCCCTCGCACCATAATCCACAAAGATATTGCTCGCACTGGGCGAAGGTGGCGGAATTGGTAGACGCGCTAGCTTCAGGTG
>OIFL01000088.1_pt1 | contig 21635 bp, 18 predicted proteins | sample 1581961 | NCBI WGS metagenome assembly OIFL01 (sample SAMN04414079, study PRJEB24778) | human gut metagenome | material: faecal | host: Homo sapiens
AAGATCGGCTTCCCGTTCTGGATGGCGGCGACCCGGCGGGCGCTAAAGCTGTTGCCGTCGCGCAGCACCTCCACATCGTAGACGATCGGTTTTTGACTGTCGCCGGGGCGCAGAAAGTAGCTGTGAAACGAATGTACCAGACGTTCAACGGGCACGGTCTCTTTTGCCGCATACAGCGCCTGGCCCACCACCTGGCCGCCAAAAACCTGGCGCAATCCCAGGTCTTCGCTCTGTCCGCGGAATAACCCTTCCTCAATTTTTTCCAGATCTAATAATGCCAGCAGGTTAGAGAGTGCCTGACTCATACTTATCCTCAATTAATGATAGCGGCGCAGCGCGGTGCGCGTGATGTGGCAAAGTATAACCTGGAATCGCAAGTGGTCCGATGGGTGTAATAATCTGAATAACGAGGGGGCAACAGGAACAAATCTGAGATCTGTGCCACACTTATTGACGACACGAAAGTTCCTGCCGGCGAAGCGGCGGAACATCCTCCTGGGTATTAAGGGATGATAAGGAGAACATCATGAAATTTGCCTATATGTTTAGTGCCTTAGCCGTCGCCGCGACGCTAACCGCCTGTGCTAATCACCACTCTACCAGTTCTTCGACTCAGGCAGCCGCGCCCGACCCTTATGGCATCGCGACGCTGAGCGTGGCACAGCAGCAGCCGAGCGTTACGGGGACGATTAATATCCGCCAGAGAATCGCTTTACCGCCGGATGCGGTACTGACGGTGACCCTGTCGGATGCTTCTCTGGCAGATGCGCCAGCCCGCGTGTTGTCGCAAAAAGCGGTGCGTACCGAAGGCAAACAGGCGCCATTTAACTTTGCCCTGCCTTACAATCCGGCAGACATTCAGCCGAACGCCCGTATTCTGCTGAGTGCCGCGATCGCGGTGAACGGCCAGCTAATGTTCATTACCGATACCGTGCAGACGGTGATAAACCAGGGGGGGACGCATGCCGACCTGACGCTGGTTCCGGTCACGCAGACCGCCGTCCCCGTTGCGCAATAAGCTCGCCGAGCCCCCTGACGGGGGCTTTTTTTTGTCTTCAGTAAACCCAGCGATAATGCTGGAGATCGATATGGCCGCTGCCGGAGACCTGAACCCCTTCGGCCAGCAACGCCTGGCGCTGTCGCTGAAGATCGGGCCCGGTGAGGGAGATATCGCCATGGCGATTGACCACCCGATGCCAGGGCAGGGTTGACCCTTCCGGCAGGCGCTTCAGTACGCCCCCTCCCTGGCGCGCGGCGCGCGGCGAACCGGCCAGGCGGGCGACATCGCCGGAGGTGGCGACATGGCCTTCCGGGATCGACGCCACGATATGCCAGACGCGGTGGGGGAATGTGTCGGGGGGATCCATGTTCAGCCCTGTTAACCGGAAAACGCCAGCATAAGCGCTGAGGCGCAGGCTGTACAGCCTGCCTCGGTTCAGGCGGGTTGTTCGACAGTGAAGGTTAGGGCCAGGCCGAGGATCTGCATGCCATGGACATTGTCAGACGGTGAACTGGCGATGAGGCTCTCGAGAAATTTCAACCGCTGCGAAGTGGCGTTAATGATCAGTTTCGCGCGCAGGCCTGGCATGGTCAGCGACGAAATGGGGTACACCACCCGGCCGCTGATGTAGACGGGCAGTTTGCGCAGTTCCACCTGGCGCAGCACGCCGACGGTGGAATAGAGCAGCGCCAGCGGCGTGACCGCCCGCACGGGGGTCTGGCTGATGGTCGCGAAGTCGAGCATTTTTTCCGGGCGCAGATAGTTCACGCCATGAAAGGCGATGGTCATCCCTTCAATAGCGGGTAAAGGCAGAGTGATGGTCTGTGGTGATGAGTCAGTCATTCGATTACCGTCGAGACAAGGTGCTGATGATTAAAGGTGACGCAAGAGGGCTAAGTATGGTGGATAACCCGGCAATGTGCTGAGCGCGTGCTCCCAATCTCACAGCCTGGCCGTGAGTTGTTGGTTTTATTGGCGTATTGTGCAATAAACCAGCAGGCGATCGGGGTGAGCTTGCAATTCACCAGGTCAGCAGGGATAATGCGCCAGCGCGTTGGGTAACTAACGCTCTCAATGGGGGCTCTGTTGGTTCTCCCGCAACGCTACTCTGTTTACCAGGTCAGGTCCGGAAGGAAGCAGCCAGAGCAGACGACGTGTGTGCCGGGATGTAGCTGGCAGGGCCCCCACCCATTTCGCCCTCCTGATATCTCCCTTGTATTTGTCCGGTCTTAATCCCTGCTATAATTAATATCTGATACGGATCACATATTATTTTTTGTTGCTAAAACAACCCGTTTTTATTCCATAATATTTACTTGTCATAAATCTGAAATGCTACTGAAATATTAATGTCATTTGCATGTCATAAATAAAAGGCATCTTATTGATGGGAATTTGTTGCCAGAGCCATGCTATAAAATATATCTCTGGATCAGCATGTTAACTTCGTGTATTAATTATGATGATTTTATTGCACGGGAAGCGTAGCTATGACCACAGTGGTTTTGAATGTAAAAATTGACGCCGAGTTAAAAGAGAAGCTGCGTCATTATGCGGAAGTGAATAACGAGAACCTGGGTACGGCAACGGAAAAGCTGCTGCAGCTGGCTTTTCAGCTGGAGGAGTCAGCAGGTGAGGCGGGGGTGACGGAAGAGGACATTGACAGCCAGCATACCGAAGAGGAAGCGACCCCATTAACCCCTAAAGAAATCAAAGCATTAAGAAAACTTCTGAAGAAGAAAAAATGAAACAACAATTCTCTACAGCCAGCAACTATAGCGAAGCCTGCGATATGTTGCGCTCAGGATACGTGAAACACGTTCGCCTGAACTGGAATATCGGTAGTGATGAGTTCTTTCGCATTGCCTCCGACTGGTGTGACACCGGCGCTAAAATTAAAAAAGATGAAGATGGCTTTATTATTTCCTTGAAAGGGTTTCCTATTCCGCGCCAGCATTAATGAAATTGCCTTATTTCCGTCACCGGGTTGCCATAACCAGATGGCAGGATACCCAGGCAATTTTATAAAAACATCTCATATACCTCATGGATGACGGACTTTTGACGGGCTGAAGCCAGCCCGTCGATATTTTCTTATATTATTTTCCGCAAACGCGTACTTTCCCGCTGTTCTGCAAGGCTGTGCCACAATGGTTGTAGCGTGGAGAAGGCCTGGCGCAATGCTTCATCCGGCAGCGTAAACGGCAGACGTAAATAGCGATCGAACGCGCCCTCCAGACCAAACCGCGTGCCGGTGCCGATATGGATCCCCTGGCTTTCCGCACGCGCAGAGAACAAAGTGGCTAGCATGTCAGGGAGTTCCACCCAAAAAGAGAGCCCGCCTTCCGGTGGCGTAAAGCGCCAGCGGGGAAAATACTCCGCCATTAACGTTTCGCACATGTCCCGGCGCGCCTTCAGCATTTCCCGCCGCGGCGGTAGCAGCGTGGCGGCATTGGCCAGCAGCCAGCTGCAGGCCAGTTGCTCCAGCAGCGGCGTACCCAAATCCAGGGAATCGCGGGCCTGAATAAGGGAGGCGATGGTTCGCGCACTGGCGCGGATCCAGCCGATGCGCAGTCCCCCCCAGAAACTTTTCCCGGCTGAGCCAATGGTGATCACCGCAGCATCGGGATTAAAGCAGGCCAGCGGTAGAGGAGGTGGCGCGTTATACCACAGATCAACCATGGTCTCGTCGATCACCAGCGTCGTCCGCGTTCTGGCGGCGATATCCGCGACCCGCTGGCGGGTGGGAGCATCCATACAGCGCCCGGTGGGATTGTGAAAATCCGGCATCAGCCACGCCAGACGCGGCGCGGTCTGCGCAATAGTCGCCGCGAGTCCATCACAGTCCCATCCCTGCTGTGGAAGCGCGACGCCGACCGGGCGGCAGGAGGCGCCCTGAATGGCGCTAATCGCCATCGGATAGGTGGGGGCGTCGATGACCACCCGGTCACCCGGGCCGGTAAACAGGCGGAGGATCAATGCGAAGGCGCTGAGGGCGCCGTTGACCACCATCACTTCATCGGGCCGCGTCGGCAGACCGCGTTCGCTGTAGCGACGGGCAATCGCCTCCCGCAGTACCGGCAGCCCTTGTTGATCGTAGCCGGTCTGGCCCAGGTAGGGCGGCAGCAGCGTCATGGCATGCTGGAAGGCCTGATGGACTTCCGGCCCGGCGCTGAGGGCGGCGGTAGAGAGATTCAGCGTGGAGGGGATGTCTGAAGGGGGCGGCAGGTCGGCGGGGCGTTCTGGTAAAACAATGCGCGAACCGCTTCCCTGGCGGCTGTAGAGAAAGCCCTCCTCCCGCAACTGGCCGAGCGCGCTGGCGATGGTGGTCCGGCTGACGTTCAGCGCCGCCGCCAGCTCGCGCTCGCCTGGCAGGCGCGTTTGCAGCGTCAGGCGACCGTCGAGGATCAGCAGGCGGAGCGCTTCCGCTAGCTGACGCCATAGCGGCGTGCGTGAAGTGGACTCCTGCCAGTTGCCGAGCAGGCGTACCAGCGATTGTGTTCCAAAGCGTCGGGTTGACATAGCGATCCACTTTTCCAAAACTGGCCATTAATTATCAGTCCATTTTTGCTGATGATGAGGGCATTCGCAATGATGTAGAGGAAAAAATATGCTTCGTCGCCTGCTGCAGTTATATATTGGTCTGGTGCTTTATGGCGTGTCCACGGCGCTCTTCGTGCATGCCAATCTTGGCGCCGATCCGTGGGATGTTTTCCATCTCGGGGTGGCTAAACAACTGGGTATCAGTTTCGGTACGGTGATTATCCTGACCGGCGCGGCGGTGCTGCTGCTGTGGATCCCGATCCGGCAAATGCCGGGACTCGGCACGGTGAGCAACGTCATCGTGCTGGGGCTGGCGGCGGATGCCACGCTGGCCGTCCTGCCGCCGCTGGAGTCGCTGGTGGCTCGCAGTGTGCTGCTGGTGGGGGCGATTGTGCTGAATGCTATCGCCACCGGGATGTACATCGGCGCGGGCTTTGGCCCCGGGCCGCGCGATGGCCTGATGACTGGCCTGCACGCTCGTACCGGCTGGTCTTTGCGTGGCATCCGGACGGCTATCGAGTTGACTGTGCTGGTGATTGGCTGGCTGCTGGGCGGTAAGTTTGGCGTCGGCACCGTGATTTACGCGCTGTCGATTGGGCCGCTGATCCAGCTGTGTCTGCCGTGGTTTCGCCAGCCCGTCAGCCGCAAAGCGGTCAGCACTCCGCAGGAGATAGTCTCCTGAATTAACGACTCGCCCTCTCTATCCGCAAGAGGGCGAGCCGACGCTTACAGGCCGCTCAGACCGTGAACCATCATGTAGATCCCCACCACGATAATCAGTAAACCTGAGAACCAGGGCGCCTTGCGCGAGACATCGTTAAGCCAGGGCCAGCGGCGGGTGGCCTGTTTAAGACTCAGCGCGGCGATAGCCCCGGAAGCCACCAGCGTCAGCGCCAGACCAACGCTAAAGCCCAGTACCAGCGTGGCGCCAAGCGAAAATTTCTTCAGCTGTAAACAGATAAGCAGCACAGTAATGGACGCCGGACAGGGGATCAGCCCGCCGGTCAGGCCAAACAGTACGATCTGCCCGGTCGTCACCTGGCGGCCATCAAAGCGCCGGTTGATCTCCTGAGCATGAGCCCGCTGATGCGCGTCCTGCCACTCCTCCGCCACCAGCGGCACGGCGGATGAGGACGCATGGTGATGGTCATGGTGGTGATCATGTTCATGGTGGTGATCATGTTCGTGGTGATGATCATGTTCGTGATGGTGCTCATGTTCATGGTGGTGATCATGGTGCGTGTGGGGCTGCGATTCGCGCCAGGTGCGCCAGAGCATCCAGCAGGCAATCAGTACAATCGCTATCCCCGAGATCAGCTGAAACCAGGGTTCAGAGGTCTGCGCGTTCCAGCCGCGGCCAAACCACAGGCCGGCCATGGCGATCAGCCAGACCACTGCCGTATGGGAAACCGTCGCCGCCAGCCCCAGCAGCACCGCCTGTTTTAACGTTCCCCGTACCGCTACGATAAAGGCGGCCATCATGGTTTTTGAATGGCCCGGTTCAAGGCCGTGCAGGGCACCGAGCAGTATCGCGCTGGGAATAAACAGCCAGGCATTACCTTGCTGCAGAAGGGAAGTGAAATCGTTCATATCGGGATCCTTGCCAAAAGTGCGTTTATCCTACTCCCCCCCAGTAGTAAAATACTACCCCCCAGTAGAAAAAGCGGCTGACAAAAGGGATCATGCTATGCTGGCAGGCGTTACTGATGATGAAGGTCGGTAATCACGGACAGAATGAAACGGTGGATCGTGCAATGTCACATACAGTTCGACACAAAAAAATGTTACTGACCCGACTGAAAAAAATTCAGGGGCAGAGTTCCGCGTTAGAGAAAATGCTCAATCGCGAGCATGAGTGCGCTGAGGTGCTACAGCAGCTGGCGGCGATTCGCGGCGCGGTCAACGGTATGATGCTGCAGGTTATTCAGGGGCATCTGACCGACCATGTGGTGAAAGAGCCTGAAGAGACACAGCGTGAAGCGGATCTGGAGACGGTGATGCAGGTGATCAAATCTTATCTGAAGTAGCGCCCAGGCGCGGGCGGCGAAGTGGCCACACCCGCTGGCATTCTGCTTATTGCTCCTGTTGCTTAATGCACATGGAGGTTATTTTCCGCCCACAGAATAAACTGCTCTTTTGGCAGCGCTTTGCTGTACAGCCATCCCTGGGCGTACTGGACGCCATGCTGTCGTAGCCAGTCGCGCTGGCTTTCGGTTTCCACCCCTTCGGCGACGGTGGCCAGATTGAGCGCCTTGGCCATTTCAATAATGTGCGGCGTCAGCGGCCGGTACTCGAGGGTATCGACAAAAGATTTATCGATTTTCAGCGTATCGACGTCCAGTTTCTGCAGATAGCTCAGGCTGGAGTAGCCGGTGCCAAAGTCATCAATCGAGATACGATGCCCGGCCTGACGGTAGTGAGCGATCACCGGCATGGTGGTCTCCGGGTCGACAAACCCGCGCTCGGTGATTTCAAGGATGATCTGTTCGGCGGCGATCCCCCAGTGCTGCAGCTGATCGTGTAACAACGTCGGTAGGGTGGGCGAGCGTAAATCATCTACCGACAGGTTGATGGAGATGTGCACTTCCGGCCGCTGCCGCAGCCAGGGACCGAGATCGGTAAAAATTTTCCTGACGATATCTTCCGTCAACTGCGTAATCAGCCCGGTCTGCTCGGCCAGAGGAATAAAAATATCCGGCGATAAAAAGGTGCCGTCGGGTTGCTGCCAGCGGGCCAGGGCCTCGGCCCCGGCGATTTTCCCATCCTGCAACGAGATTATCGGCTGATAGTAAACCTGAATCGCTTCGGAGTTGAGGGCGTCCAGCATACTGTTGCGTGGTGATCGCAGGTGTCTCAGCAGGCGCAGCAGCAGCCAGGTAGCAAGCAGGCTGGTGAAGATGCCGACAGGGAGCCAGAAGATTAGCTGCTGGCGAATACGCTGCTGCAGCGGCAGCGTCGACGACCAGGTCACGATGCCGGAGCCCAGCTCGGGAATGCGCTGGATCCGATAGACCGTGTTATCCAGCGTCAGCATATTAACATGTGGATCTTTAATACGCTGCCAGACCGTATCCGGCAGCGGTTGGCTGCTGATCACCATTTTCAGGTGATCCAAACCAAACAGCATGGTATGGATCTTCTCCTCGCTGGCAGGAACCACATCGATAAAAGAGATGGGATCGATCATCACCATATGCTGTTGACTGCCCATGGCCGTCATCTGGTGATTAAGGCCGAGATCGTTTATTGAGGTCAGCCAGGTGCGATAGCCGTCAGGGGCAATGTGATCCGGCGGGGGAAAGGTGACCGCGACGCTATGGTCTTCCAGGGAGGAACATTGCGGCACGGAATCACGCAGCCAGAGCACTTCCTGAATGTAGCGATGGGTGTAGGCGATGCGGCGGAGCGTGAGCAGGTGCTCAGGGCTACAGGAGGCGGCGGTGTGTGAGTCGGCCTCACGTAGCGCTTCCCTGGCCTGATCGGCAACCTGCAGCGTGCGGACGACGATACGGTTGGAATAGTCATCCAGTTCACGATAGAACTGCAGCTTGGCCTGCCGCGCTGCCTGCCAGATGCTGAGTGAGATGGGCAGGATGATGGCCAGTATCAGCACCCCTGTAAACAGCGCCACCAGATGCCGGGTCCTCATACCTGTGTCCTTATCGTTCGCCGGGTGTCATCAGTATATGCGAAAGATAAATCAGGCGCAGCGAGAGAAGTGAGCTGAGGTCGCGAAAAAACCGGCATCGCGAGAGGCTGCGATGCCGGGAGAGAAGGATGATTCCGATGCAGCAGAATAAAAATGAGGGTGTGAATGCCGGGCAGGGTGTGTTCCGGCATTCAGTCGCAGCATACGCTGCGCAGATGACAGCAATATGTTGGCTTAGTGCGCGTCCGGCGCCGTGATATCGGCGCTGATGCGCAGATCGTTCTCATCAAACACCATGCAGAAGCGGTCATCGAAGGCCAGATTAATCTTCTGCCACGGGCGGAAATGGACGTCGCCGGGCAGCAGAACCTTGACGTTATCGTGACCGTAGCACTGGCCGAACAGGTAGGTATTGTTGCCCAGACGCTCCACCACTTCACATTGAAACTCCACCACGGTACCGGTGGAGACTTCCGGCGTGAGGTGCTCTGGCCGGATCCCCAGCGTCACCGCGGCGCCGGGCTTCAGCGGCTGGGTAGCGATATTGAGGACCAACTGATGGTCCTGCGCGAGGGTGACCGTTAAGCGTTCCGGCTGCCAGTCGCTGACGATGGCCGGCAAAAAGTTCATCTTCGGCGAGCCGATAAAGCCGGCGACGAATTTGTTGACCGGATTGTAATACAGCGCCATCGGCGAACCCATTTGTTCGACCTTCCCGTAGTTCATGACTACGATTTTATCGGCGAGCGTCATCGCCTCCACCTGATCGTGCGTGACATACACCATGGTGGTCTTCAGCTCCTGGTGCAGGCGGGCGATATGCAGGCGCATATCGACGCGCAGCTCGGCATCGAGGTTAGACAGCGGCTCATCGAACATAAACACCCGGGGATTACGCACGATAGCGCGGCCAATGGCCACACGCTGCCGCTGGCCGCCGGAGAGCTGCTTCGGTTTACGATCCAGCAGGTGAGAGAGCTGCAGCGTTTTGGCCACCATTTCCACCTGGCGACGGATCTCCGCTTTCGGCACTTTATTGACTTTCAGCCCATAGCCCATATTCTCCGCCACCGTCATGTGCGGATAGAGTGCATAGGACTGAAAAACCATCGCCACGCCGCGGCGGGCGGGGACCACATCGTTCATCACCTCATCGCCAATCAGCACTTCCCCGTCACTGACCTCTTCCAGCCCGGCAATCATACGTAATAGCGTCGATTTTCCACAGCCGGAAGGGCCGACGAAGACCGCAAACTCGCCATCTTCAATATCGAGATTGACCTGGTGCAGCGTCACCGTGCTGCCGAACCTTTTGGTGACATTCCTCAGTCGTATATTGGACATCCACATTCCCCGAAGTGAGTAGCCGTTGTTTGCCGTTGGCGTGTCGCTGATTTGAGTGTGTTTGTATTACGTGTAACAAATCAGCGTGACGATATTCAACAGCGCTAAAATCATGTCCTGACTATAACTTCCGCGGTTTTTGCGCCATACAGCGGCGTTTCATTTCTGCAAGGATGATCACACAACTGGCAGCTTATGGTAGTTTTATCCCCAATCAAAGCGTAGCGTATAACAAAAGCGAATCAGAGTCTGTTTTCTATGTAACAAGGCAGTTTGAAATGATTTTTTTTCTAACTGGCAGACGTAAGTCAAATAAAAAACCATTAAATTGTTATACCTTCACATGAGGTTGATAATGAAAAAGAACACGCTTGCTGCACTGATCCTTACCACCCTGGCGGCGGGGCAACTCACCAGCCTGCAGGCGCACGCCGCCGGGCAGCTCAACGTCTGGGAAGACATTAAAAAATCCACTGGCATCAAAACCGCGGTCAGCGATTTTGAGAAGCAGTACAACGTGAAGGTCAATCTGCAGGAGATGCCTTATGCCCAGCAGCTGGAAAAGCTGCGCCTCGATGGCCCGGCGGGCATTGGGCCGGACGTGCTGGTGATCCCGAATGACCAGCTCGGCGGCGCCGTCGTTCAGGGACTGCTCTCGCCGCTCAACGTCGAGCAGGCGAAACAGGATGCCTTTACGCCAGCCTCCATCAATGCCTTCCGCATGGATAACGCGTTGTACGGGATCCCGAAGGCGGTGGAAACCCTGGTGCTTATCTACAACAAGGACCTGATCGACAAGCCGCTGGACAGCCTGCAGGCCTGGCTGGACTACTCGAAAACCCAGCGCGAGCAGAAAAAATACGGCCTGCTCGCCAAGTTTGACCAGATCTATTACAGCTGGGGGGCGATTGGCCCGATGGGCGGCTATATCTTTGCTAAAAACGACAGCGGTGGCTTTAACCCGCAGCAAGTGGGCCTCAATACCCCCGGCGCCGTCGAAGCCGTCACCTTCCTGAAAAAATTCTATGCCGAGAAGGTCTTTCCAGCGGGGATCCTCGGCGATAACGGGCTGAATGCCATCGATTCCCTGTTTACCGAGAAAAAAGCGGCGGCGGTGATCAACGGCCCCTGGGCCTTCCAGCCGTATGAAGCCGCTGGCATTAACTATGGCGTGGCGCCCCTGCCGACCCTGCCGGACGGCAAGCCGATGAGCTCCTTCCTGGGCGTCAAAGGCTATGTGGTATCGACCTGGAGTAAAGACAAAGCGCTGGCGCAACAGTTTATCGAGTTCATCAACCAGCCGCAGTATGTGAAAGCCCGCTATGTCGCCACCGGCGAAATTCCGCCGCTGAAGGCGATGATTGACGATCCGGTGATTAAAAACGACCAAAAGGCCAGTGCCGTCGCCATCCAGTCGGCGCGAGCGGTGGCGATGCCGGGCATTCCGGAGATGGGGGAAGTGTGGGGGCCGGCCAATGCCGCGCTTGAACTGAGCCTCACCGGCAAGCAGGCGCCGCAGGCCGCGCTCGATAATGCGGTGAAACAGATCAAGATGCAGATTGAAGCGATGCAGGCCAGCAATCAGTAATTTACCGTCACGTGAAGTCACCGAGCGGGAGGGGGACCTCCCGTTTGTAGAAGGAGTCGAGTGTGAGCATCCATTCCAGCGAAAATTTTAGCGACGCGCGCGGGCCCGGGCGCCATGCGTGGTGCGGCCTGTTGCTGGCAATCGTGCCGGGTTTCGGCCAGTTTTATCATCGCCAGTGGCTGAAAGGGCTGGTCTTCCTGGTGCTGCTGAGCAGCTTTCTGGGGATTTTTTATGATTTCCTGCGTGAGGGGTTGTGGGGGTTATATACCCTGGGTGAAGAGGTACCGCGGGATAACTCTATCTTCCTGTTAGCGGAGGGGATTATCAGTGTGCTGATCGTCGCCTTTGGCGTGCTGATCTATTTTCTCTCGCTGCGGGATGCGTGGCTGAACGGCAAAAAACGCGATGAGGGGATCGCCCTGAACAGCGTGCGTAAGCAGTACCAGATGCTGCTGAGCGACGGCTTCCCGTACCTGATGATCACCCCGGGCTTTATTCTGCTGGTGTTTGTGGTGATCTTTCCCATTCTGTTCGGTTTCGCCATCGCCTTCACCAACTACAACCTGTACCACACGCCGCCGGCGAAGCTGGTGGACTGGGTGGGGCTGAAAAACTTCGTCAATATTTTCACCCTCTCTATCTGGCGCTCCACCTTCCTGGATGTGCTGCAGTGGACCGTGGTGTGGACGCTGCTGGCGACCACCCTGCAGTGTACGGTGGGCGTGCTGTTGGCGATTCTGGTGAACCAAAAAGATCTGCGCTTTAAGCCGCTGATCCGCACCATCTTTATTTTGCCGTGGGCGGTGCCGGGGTTTGTCACCATCCTCGTCTTTGCCGGTATGTTCAACGATTCATTCGGGGTCATCAACAACGCGATCCTGTCGTTCTTCGGTATCAGCCCGAAGGCATGGCTGACCGACCCGTTCTGGACTAAAACGGCGCTGATCATGATGCAGACCTGGCTTGGCTTCCCGTTTGTCTTTGCCATGACCACCGGCGTGCTGCAGGCGATCCCGGACGATCTGTATGAAGCGGCGACGATGGACGGCGCCAGCGCCTTTACCCGTCTGCGCACCATCACTCTGCCGCTGGTGCTGTACGCGATCGCGCCGATCATCATCACTCAGTACACCTTCAACTTTAATAACTTCAACATCATTTATCTGTTTAACAACGGCGGTCCTGCGGTGGCAGGCTCCAACGCCGGTGGGACGGATATTCTGGTGTCGTGGATCTATAAGCTGACGATGTCCTCGTCGCAGTACGCCATCGCGGCGACCATCACTATCCTGCTGTCGATCTTCGTCGTCGGCCTGGCGCTGTGGCAGTTCCGCGCCACCAAATCCTTCAAAAATGACGACATGGCGTAAGGGAAGCAACATGGCTCAATCACCCAGTATTAAACGCGAAAAGTGGATCCGACTCTCTCTCACCTGGCTGGTGGTTATTCTGGTCTCGGTGGTGATCATCTATCCGCTGGTCTGGACGGTCGGGGCGTCGCTGAACGCCGGCAATAGCCTGCTCAGTACCTCGATCATTCCGGAAAACCTGTCGTTCCAGCACTATGCCGATCTGTTCAATGGCAATGTGAATTACCTCACCTGGTACTGGAACTCGATGAAAATCAGCTTTCTGACCATGGTGCTGACCCTGATTAGCGTCAGCTTTACCGCTTACGCCTTCTCCCGCTTCCGCTTTAAAGGGCGGCAGAACGGGCTGATGCTGTTCCTGCTGCTGCAGATGATCCCGCAGTTTTCCGCGCTGATTGCGATCTTTGTGCTATCGCAACTGCTTGGCCTGATTAATAGCCATCTGGCGCTGGTGCTGATCTACGTCGGGGGGATGATCCCGATGAATACCTGGCTGATGAAGGGGTATCTCGACGCGATCCCCAAAGATCTGGATGAGTCCGCCCGCATGGACGGCGCTAGTAGCTTTCGCATCTTTATTGAGATCATCATGCCGTTGTCGAGGCCGATCCTTGCGGTGGTGGCGCTGTTCTCCTTCACCGGTCCGCTGGGCGATTTCATCCTCTCCAGCACCATCCTGCGTACCCCGGATAAATACACGCTGCCTATCGGTCTGTATAACCTGGTGGCGCAAAAAATGGGTGCCAGTTACACCACCTACGCGGCGGGGGCGGTGCTGATTGCCGTACCGGTGGCGATCCTCTACCTGGCGTTACAAAAATACTTTGTCTCCGGCCTGACCTCGGGCAGTACTAAAGGATAAGCACATGAAAAGATTTACACCCGCATGGCTTGCGGTTTGTCTGGCATGCAGTTTTTCCCTCCCTTCGCTGGCAGCGGACGCGCTTGAAACCCGCGCCTTTCAGGGTATGCCGGCGGACTTTATTAAAGGCGCGGATATCTCCACGCTGCTGGATGCCGAAATGCACGGGGCAATTTTCTACGACCAGAATAACCAGCGTAAGGATCCGATCGCCATTCTGAAAGAGAACGGCGTCAACTATGTTCGCCTCCGCCTGTGGGTGGATCCGCAATCGGCAAGCGGCGAGGGCTATGGCGGCGGGAATAACGATCTGGCCACTACCCTGGCGCTGGCGAAACGGGCGAAAGCCCAGGGAATGAAGCTGCTGCTCGACTTCCATTACAGCGATTTTTGGACCGATCCCGGCAAGCAGTTCAAACCGAAGGCCTGGGAAAAGATGGATTATCCGCAGCTGAAAACGGCGATTCATGACTATACCCGGGATACCATCGCCCGCTTTAAGCAGGCGGGCGTCCTGCCGGATATGGTGCAGATCGGCAATGAGATCAACGGCGGCATCCTGTGGCCGGAAGGGAAAAGTTGGGGGCAGGGGGGCGGCGAGTTCGACCGGCTGGCCGGGCTGCTGAACGCGGCCATTGATGGTCTGAAGGCGAATCTGCGCAATGGCGAGCAGGTGAAAATCATGCTGCATCTGGCTGAAGGGACCAAGAACGATACCTTCCGCTGGTGGTTTGACGAAATAGAGAAACGTCATGTGCCCTATGACGTGATTGGTTTGTCGATGTACACCTACTGGAACGGGCCGATCAGCGCCCTGAAGGCCAATATGGATGACATCAGCAAACGCTATAACAAAGACGTTATCGTCGTCGAGGCGGCCTATGCCTATACCCTGGCCAACTGCGACAACGCGGAAAATAGTTTCCAGGCGAAAGAGGAAAAGGACGGGGGTTATCCCGCCACCGTGCAGGGGCAATATCACTATATTCACGATCTGATGCAGGCCGTAATAGATGTTCCCGACCAGCGCGGCAAAGGTATTTTTTACTGGGAGCCCACGTGGATTGCCGTGCCGGGAAATACCTGGGCCACCCCGGCGGGGATGAAATATATCCACGACGAGTGGAAAGAAGGCAATGCACGTGAAAATCAGGCGCTATTTGATTGCCAGGGAAAAGTATTGCCGTCGATAAAAGTTTTTAATTAATTTTTTGTCGTTTTTTTCAGGAAGTTTATTATGAATAAATTTGCACCTTTACATCCGAAGGTTAGTACGCTGCTGCATGGCGCGGATTATAATCCGGAGCAATGGGAGAATGACCCCGATATTATTGATAAAGACATTGCCATGATGCAGCAGGCAAAATGCAATGTGATGTCGGTGGGAATATTTAGCTGGGCGAAACTGGAGCCACGCGAAGGGGTATTTAATTTCGCCTGGCTGGATACTATCCTCGATAAACTGTATGCCGCCGGCATTCATGTTTTTCTGGCCACGCCGAGCGGCGCGCGTCCGGCGTGGATGTCTCAGCGCTATCCGCAGGTTCTGCGGGTGGGACGCGATCGGGTGCCGGCCCTGCACGGCGGCCGTCACAACCACTGTATGTCGTCACCGGTCTATCGCGAGAAAACCCTGAAAATCAATACCCTGCTTGCAGAGCGTTATTCTTCACACCCGGCGGTACTGGGCTGGCATATTTCCAATGAATATGGCGGTGAATGCCATTGCGATCTCTGCCAGAACCGTTTTCGCGACTGGCTGAAGGCGCGTTACCAGACCCTGGAGAACCTCAACCAGGCCTGGTGGAGCACCTTCTGGAGTCATACCTATACCGACTGGTCGCAAATTGAATCACCTGCGCCACAGGGCGAGGTGTCAATTCACGGTCTCAATCTTGACTGGCATCGCTTTAACACCGCTCAGGTGACCGATTTCTGCCGCCATGAAATTGCCCCGCTGAAGGCGGCTAACGCCTCCCTGCCGGTGACCACTAACTTTATGGAGTATTTCTACGATTACGACTACTGGCAACTGGCAAAGGCACTGGACTTTATCTCGTGGGACAGCTATCCGATGTGGCACCGCGATAAAGACGAAACCGCGCTGGCCTGCTACACCGCGATGTATCACGATATGATGCGCAGCCTGAAGGGCGGCAAACCGTTTGTGCTGATGGAATCCACACCAGGCGCCACCAACTGGCAGCCGACCAGCAAACTGAAGAAGCCGGGAATGCATATTCTCTCCTCGCTGCAGGCGGTGGCGCATGGCGCCGACTCGGTGCAGTATTTCCAGTGGCGGAAAAGCCGCGGTTCGGTTGAGAAATTTCACGGCGCGGTGGTTGACCACGTCGGGCACATTGATACCCGTATTGGTCGTGAAGTCAGCCAGCTCGGCGAGATACTGAGCAAGCTACCGGAGGTCCGGGGTTGTCGCACCGAGGCGAAAGTAGCGATTATCTTCGACCAGCAAAACCGCTGGGCGCTTGATGACGCCCAGGGACCGCGCAATCTGGGTATGGAGTATGAGAAGACGGTCAATGAGCACTACCGTCCGTTCTGGGAGCAGGGCATCGCCGTCGATGTGATTGACGCCGACGCTGATTTAACGCCGTACCGGCTGGTCATTGCCCCGATGTTATACATGGTGCGCGACGGCTTTGCCGCGCGGGCGGAGGCGTTTGTCGCCAGCGGCGGCCATCTGGTGACCACTTACTGGACCGGCATCGTCAACGAATCCGATCTCTGCTATCTCGGCGGCTTCCCGGGCCCGCTGCGCAATCTGCTGGGCATCTGGGCGGAAGAGATCGACTGCCTGAATGACGGCGAGTTTAATCTGGTGCAGGGCCTGGCCGGGAATCAGTGCGGTCTGCAGGGCCCGTATCAGGTGCGCCATCTCTGTGAACTAATCCATACCGAGAGCGCTCAGACGCTGGCCACCTACCGGGATGATTTCTATGCCGGACGGCCGGCGGTGACGGTGAACGGTTTCGGGAAAGGTAAAGCCTGGCATGTCGCCTCCCGCAACGATTTAGCCTTCCAGCGCGATTTCTTTGCTGCCCTGAGCAGGGAGCTGGATCTGCCACAAGCGATAGCGGCGGATTTACCGCCCGGCGTAGTGGCTACCGCGCGCACCGACGGTGAGAGCACGTTTGTCTTCCTGCAGAACTACAGCGCGCAAAGTCATACTCTGACTCTGCCGCCGGGGTATTGGGATTGCCTGACCGACGCGGCGGCGCCGGACCCGCTGACACTCTCAGCATGGGATTGCCGTATTCTTCGTCGTCACGCCTAATCCTTTTTTCTCCACGCCTGCTCTGCTGAGCAGGCTTTTTTTTATCTTAAACCTGGAGTTTATGATGGTGAGTTTAAAATCCTTTCTGCACTATTTCTCTCCTGCACGTCCGGCACAGCCGTTAAGAGAGGCGGAAAAACAGCAAATCGAGGCGCTGATTCAGGCCTTTGGTGGCGAAGCGAATATTACGCAAGTGGATGCCTGTATTACTCGTCTGCGGGTGACGGTTCGTCACCTTGCGGCCGTGGATACTGACGCATTACAGCAGCAGGGCGCGCTGGGCGTCATTATTCTCGGCCAGCAGGTGCATGCTATTTTCGGTAAGCAGTCCGATGCGCTGCGTCAATTGCTGGATGAGCATTTTGCTACCAGGAAATAAATAAAACGGGATAACCTGAAAACAGGTTATCCCGAAAATAAGACAAAGACAGCAGTGGCAATAATGATTACCGGAGGGTAATTAATGACCTTACAGTTGGAGATATAAATAACGTATTTGTCTTACCAGCGCGATATTACCACCAGGCCTCAACCTGCACGCCGAAATTCCAGGTATTATTCGCCGTCTGGTCTTCAAACGGTTTACCATCTTCGGAATCATTCAGGTATGAAGCAAAAATGCGTAATTCCGGGCGTGACATAAAGTCCGGCCCGTCCGCCAGGCCCAGCGCAATGGTATATTTCTCACCGGCCTGTTTGTAGCTGGTGCCATTGTTATAGCTGTCTTTCTGATAGAAACCGCCGACTTCGCCAATCAGGCGGACGTAGTCGGTGAACTGATACTGCCCGCGGGCAACCAGCGACAGCATCCGCGTTTTGTCGGTGTAGTCGGTAATATCATCCGCCGAGCCCCAGGTCAGGACGTGGTTGATGGAGAACTTTTCGGTAATCGGGATCAGGCCGGTGTTAATCACGCGATAGCCGGTGGCGTCGTTCACGTAGTTCCACATATCGTACCAGCCGCCGCCCTGGGAGACCATATTCTGCGCCAGACCTTTGTTGGCATACTGCAGCACGGTTTTGTTATAGCCGCCCAGCATATCCTGACTGATTTCACCGGTCAGCATCACGCCATTCTCGGCATCGTACAGCCCGCCGTAGCTGTCCTGTTTTTTGGTGGTGTTCGGCATGGCGTAGTCGATGCCGAATTCGGTCCACGAACCCGACCACGGCTTCCAGCCTGCATAGCGTAAATCGATATAGTTAATATTGACGTTGCTGTCGCCATCGACACGATAGTCAACGTCGTTGGCATCGCCGCGGATCCAGGCCAGCGAGACGGCGCCAGGGCCGAGGGTGTAGTTTTCCACCCCGGCCCCGGAGCCGGAAATGTTCCAGTATTTAGTATCGATGATGTGCAGGTCGTGACGCTGGTAGTAACGTTTGCCGCCCCAGATCACCGCATTCGGATCGCCCGGGATCAGCCCTTTGATCTGCAGGTTCAGCTGACGTAAGCCGAACTGCGCGTCATCGTTCAGCGTGGTTTCATTATCGTTAGAGCCGTCGGAGACCATGCTGACCATGCTGTCGAGATAGAAGCTGACGTCATCTTTCTTGTAGACCTCGGAGCCCAGCTCCAACTCACCATAGGTATCCGATTCATTACCCAAACGGCCCAGCTTGTTCTTTTGCCATTCCGCTTCACTACCATCGCCGGAGACCCCAACCCCGGCGCGCATATAGCCATGGAAATCGATACTCGGGATTGCGGCGGTCGCCGCAAACGCGGAAGGGGCGATTAGCGCAGCGGCTAACGCGGCGGAAAGGGCGCGCAGTGTCGTATTCATCTCTATCCTCTTATTGTTTTGTATTACGTTCACATAACTGATGTCATAAAATGCCTAAATGTAACTTCAGGCAAACGAGATATGATTATTGTGTGACTAAGTGCAAATAATCATGCTGGTTTTTGTTGTGATGGGTGAGGTGATTCACAATTAACTGTGTTGTGAACGTAATACTTTTTGTGGTGTAATTTTGCGATGAAAGGTGGCGGTGAGCGTTTTTTCAAATGGCCCCTGTTACAATCATGGGATAACAACATAAGGAACCGGACCATGAAGTCTAAAAGCGCTACTCTGGAAGACGTCGCACGCCATGCGGGCGTCTCTTACCAGACCGTGTCCAGGGTACTCAATAAATCTGCCAATGTATCCGAAGCGACGCGCCGCAAGGTGGAGAAATCGATAGAGGCCTTACGCTATGTGCCAAACCGGCTGGCGCAGCAGCTGGTGGGGAAGGAGAGCCAGACGGTCGGGCTGGTGACGATTTCGCTGGCCTGGCATGCGCCTTCCCAGGTGGCGGCGGCGGTAAAACGCTATGCCAATCTGGAAGGTTACCAGGTGCTGATTTCGATGATCGATGAGAGCGTCAACCAAAGTATCCAGGATTCCATCAATGAGCTGAAATCTCAGCGGGTGGATAAAGTCATTATCAACGTGCCGCTGGAGACCGAGCAGGCACAGAAAATCGCCGCTGACAACGATGATATCGTCTGCCTTTTTCTCGATGTCGACCCCTACAGTTCCGTGTTTAACGTTTCGTTTAATCCGGCAGATGGCACCCGGGCCAGCGTCAAATATCTCTATGAGATGGGGCATCGGGAGATCGCGCTGCTGGCGGGGCCGGACAGCTCCGTCTCGGCCAAACTCCGGCTGAAAAGCTGGCTGGAGACTCTCGAGGGCTACGGCCTGAAGCCGGTGACCGTTCTGCACGGCAACTGGGATGCGCAAAGCGGCTATGCCGGCGCGCTGCAGATGCTGCGCGAAACGCCCAATTTCAGCGCCGTGCTGGTGGGTAATGACCAGATGGCGCTGGGGGTGCTCAGCGCTTTCCATCAGCACCAGGTGGCGGTGCCGGGGGAGAAGTCCGTCATTGGCTATGACGATACCTACGAAAGCTCCTTTTTCTATCCGGCGCTGAGTACGGTGTCGCTGGATCTCGATCTGCAGGGGAAAGAAGCGGTGCGGCGGATCCTCGCCAGCACCAGCGGTGCGCCACATACTTCATCCATCCTGCCGGCGCGCCTGGTGATACGTCATTCCAGCGGCGCCAGAACTGAGCAAGGCAAAGATCTGCAGGCCATCGCGGAACAGCTACGCGCCATCGCCCACCGTCTGGCGCCCTGAAACCTAAGGCGGGGAAACTCGCCTTAGGCCCATTACTCTTAATTTGAACATGGTTGATCTTTGTCGTGGAACGGCGTAACTTAAATGTTATGTTATAACATAATGACGAGGTCATCATGAAAGCCCATATCCATCCCCCCTATCGCACGGTGGTGTTTCACGACACCAGCGTTAATGAGTATTTTAAAGTCGGTTCCACCATCCGCACCGATCGCGTGATTGAACTCGACGGCGAAACTTTTCCGTATGTGACGATCGACGTCTCCTCGAAATCGCATCCGTACTACACCGGCAAACAAAAAACCTTCGCCAGCGAGGGCAGCGCGGCCCGGTTCCGTCAGCGCTTCGGCGGCTTTATTGATGCGAAAAGGAAGGCATGATGCAGGTCGTTAACTCATTACGCAGCGCCAAACAGCGCCACCCTGATTGTCAGCTGGTCAAGCGCAAAGGGCGGCTGTACGTTATCTGTAAGAGCAACCCCCGCTTTAAAGCGGTGCAGGGGCGCAAAAAACGTCGTTAACGGAAACTCTCCAGAGTGCGGCGCTGCTGGCCGTCGGCGGTAAAATTGTCGGCGGCCAGCCATTGCCGCATGGCGTTATCCAGCTGCGGCCATTCGCCGTCTATCACCGAAAACCAGTCCGTATCCCGGTTATGTCCTTTGCTCACCAGTGCCTGACGAAAACGTCCTTCGTACTGAAAACCCAGCCGTCTTGCCGCCCGGCCCGACGGCATATTGAGACTATTACATTTCCATTCATAGCGACGATAACCGAGCGTATCAAACACATACTGCATCAACAGCCAGTGCGCTTCGGTGGCCATAGCCGTTCGGCTCAGCAACGGTGAAAAATGCACATGTCCCACCTCTACCACGCCGTGGGTGGCGTCGATGCGCATTAACGCCAGCGAGCCAACCGCTTTCCCTTGCCGCTGGTCAACGACGGCAAAATGGATCGGGTCTGCCAGCGTGGCGACCTGCTCCACCCAGGCACTGAATTCTGCAAGGTTGCTCTCAGGTTCACGCAGCAGCCACGTCCAGCTGCGGGCGTCTGGCGCCAGCTGGTGAGCAGCAAACAGGTCGCTGGCATGCGCGAGAGTCAGTGGTTCGAGCCGACAGCGGCTGCCCTGTAATACCTGCCGTGCTGGCCATGGACGCGGTTGCCAGTCAGGCAGCGCGGCGCCGAGTTCCTGTCCAAACTGATTGTATTCACGCATTGCGGTTTCCTTAGCGGGGTTTTTCAGGCAGCGTACGCGCTCACTGGTTCCATAAAAAGTGCCACAGGTGTATGTTTTTATAGGGCCACGAGGAGATGAGATGAACATACCGGACGATGGTTTTTTTACGCTGGTGACGCAGGGGATACAGCACCGATCGGATGAAACCCTGCAGCGGGCCCTTTACCACACATTGCGTCATGCCATCCTGCAGGGAACTCTGGCGGCCAACTGCCGTTTGCCCGGATCGCGGGTGATGGCCGGACGGCTGCAGCTGTCGCAAAATACGGTCAATGCTGCCCTGGAGCAGCTGGCGCTGGAGGGATACCTGATGCGGAGCCGTCAGGGAACGCAGGTGGTACCGCTCGCCGCCTGCCGCGAAGAGCCCGTGAAGGTGCCGCCCGTCGTACTGCCTGAACGGCTGCAAGGGCTGCCAGCCGCAATGCGCCGCGACTCTCCGGCGCTGCTGTTTACCCCTGGCATGCCGGCGGTGAACTATTTCCCGTTGCCGCTGTGGCGGCGGCTGATGGATAACGTCTTACGCGACGAGGGCAGCGCACTGCTGGGCTATGGCGAGGCGGCAGGCGACCCCTTGCTGCGGGAGGCTATCGCTCGTCATCTGGCGCTCTCCCGGGGGATCC
>OIFL01000091.1_pt1 | contig 21213 bp, 16 predicted proteins | sample 1581961 | NCBI WGS metagenome assembly OIFL01 (sample SAMN04414079, study PRJEB24778) | human gut metagenome | material: faecal | host: Homo sapiens
CGCCTTTTGGGCGGGTTCTTTAAATAGTGGTGCCCGGACTCGGAATCGAACCAAGGACACGGGGATTTTCAATCCCCTGCTCTACCGACTGAGCTATCCGGGCAACGGGGCGCATTAAACCGTAATCCGCCCACCCCGTCAACCAAATTTCTTAAATTACTTATCGATTGCTTATCTTTGCGGCAATTCTGCGTTCAAAGGCGCGTTTTGGCTTAACTTCACTGCATGCCGTTATCACCCTCGCGGGTTTTCCAGCCGCTGGTAATGGCGATTACGTGGCGCAACCCGGAGATAATATAATCGCCAATGACCTCTTCATCCTCGCGCGGGGAGCTCAGCGTAATTTCCGCATCCACGCCGTGGCGATAGGCGCCATGGTGGCTAAAAATAGTGCCGATATAGCACTTCCCGTTCAGCCAGACCGGAATATAGGCCACTGTCTCATAGATATAGTTGATGGCGACGCCGCTGTAGTAGTTATCCGCCTCGTCGGCGGAGGTGCCCGGTGGGATGGGGCAGATCGGCGCATCGTTGTCGCTGACGGGTTTGTCTTTCAGCAGGCTGCCCTGCATGACCTCCAGCGAACGCAGCAGATCCGCTTTATCGCTGTCGCTGAGGGGTGGGGTTAACGGCTGGTCTTTCTCCGGGGAGCGGATGCTGTTCAGCGTATAGCGATAGCGAACCGTCACCGCGGGCGTCTGGCTCGCAGTGCTGAACGGGCGCAGCAGGTAGAGATTATCTTCGCCAAACTGGCCGTTGTACCACAGGGCATACACCTGACCGTTGATTTTGACCCAGTGGTTCCATTGGTTAGCCCCGCGGCCATTGATAGAAAAGAGGGCGCCGGGCACCCCGGCATCGAAATCATCGCCGTTATCACTGTCGCTGCCGTCGACGGCGGCAAAGTCATTATCGCCGCGCCGGAGCACCCCGGTGTAGCTGAAGAGCCCGGTGCCGCCCACGTAGCTGTCGATGATCAGATCGCGTTTGCCGTCACCGTCGAGATCGATCAGGGTAAAGCTGACTTTACCGTTTTCTGAATCTGCGCTGATCGAGGAGCGCAGAAACGCCTGCCACTCGTCATCGCTGATATCCGGGGAAGGTTTGCTGGTCGAAACCAGGGTGTCATCGGCGTAGGTGAGCGTGAAGTCGGTAATATGGCCGGTTAACGGAAACTGCTCGGCGACCTTATTCAGCGACAATTCTGGATCGCTTTTTTGCGCTTTCAGCACTGCGTTATACAGCGTGCGCAGGGCGAGGTTATCCGCCTCTTTCTGCTGCCTGGGGATCACCTGGCTGACAAAGGTCGGCAGCATCCAGGTGCCGCCGGGGGTGATTTCCCGACACATACCGGTGCTGTACTTCAGGCTGGGAACGAAGGTCTTACCCTCCCAGACCCGCGTCTCGCCGGTTACGCAGTCGGCCATGCCCCGCTCTTTATGCAGGAAGACCAGCGTGCCGTTGGCGTAGCTGGAGGCCTCGGTAGTGAGCAGCCGCGGTTTGCTCAACTGGGCGTTGTCGACCAGCCACAGGGCATAGCCATCGTTATAGGGCGCTCGCCAGCAGAGCGCCTGCGCCAGCGAATGGGTTTTATCCAGCGCGGTAAGGGTAATCTGGCGCTCTGCCGCCGGAATGGCCGGGTTCTGCCAGTCTTCACAGCGCTGATTCAGCAGCGGCGTCAGGGAGGGTAGCAGCTTCTGGCGCTGAAGTATGCTCAGCGCCACCGGCTGCGCGTTATGGATCACCGGGGCGGCGATAATCTCCGGGGCGGCAGTGGCTGGCAAAATGGCATCGTCGCCGGCATCGCCTTTATCCAGCAGCGCGTCGGCGGTGCCAGTGCGTCGCTGAAACGCATCCATTTTACCCAGCACCTCGCGGCTGCCGGCGCTGGAAAGCGGCAGGTGCTGGCCGTTAAGGGTGAATTCGATTTTGCGCTGATTCGTCAACGCCTGTAGCAGGGCGGCAGTCTGATCGCTGTCCAGACGGAAGTGGCTGTCGTCCTGGGCGTCCAGCGCGCCAAGATCCCGGTCGTCGATCAGCAGGCTGGCGGTGGAGTCGGCGGGGATATCGTGCTCGATTTGCGCAAAGGTGGCCGTGGCGGCGAGGCGCTGTTCACTGCCCGCATTGCGGGTCAACAGCACGCTGACCTCGCCCATGCGGACGCCGTAACCCGCCGCCCGGCAGGTGCCAGTGTTATCGCAGGCGAGCTCCCAGTCTTTTTGCGTAAAGGAAAAACCTTGCAGGGGAGCCGCCAGCAGAGGTGTGGAGCACAGCCCCAGCCAGGCAGCCCAGAAGAACGCGCGCATATCAATCCCTGTCAGCAATCAGTGAGGGGGAAATTATAGGCGCGACGTGGCGGTTAGGATATCAGAATCAGGTTAAGGCGCCGCCCATACGACACTGGGCGAAGCGCAGAATATCTTCTGCCAGCCGCCGGGCCGTATCCACATCCGTCTGGCTACGCTTGATCAGCAGACGGCTCAGGCAGCCCTCGACGATCAGCTCCATCTGTTTAGCGACCATTTCCGGGTCATCCACCTCCAGCTGAGTCAGCAGCTCATGAGTATAGGCCAGCGAAGCCTGCTTCTGCTGTTCCGCCAGCTGGTGAATGGGGTGCTGGGGATCGGGATAGAAGGTGCAGGCGGCGATAAACAGACAGCCGGGGTAGCGGTGGTTGCTAACGCAGGTGGTGAGCGCGGCATAGCGTGCCAGCAGCTTTTGCTCTGCGCTTAAGGTGTCGTCCAGCAGCAACTGTCGGCGCCAGGCATCCACCTGCTGGCTCAGATAGCGAAGCGCGTCGTACAGCAGCGCTTCGCGATCGGGCCAGAAGCGTTTCAGGTCGCTCGTCGGACAGGACACACGCTCAGCGACCATCTCCAGCGACGTGTTGGCGATACCTTCAATTTCAAGAATTTTAATGGCTTCTGCCAGGACGTCTTCACGTAGCACGGTGTTCTCCTCCATCTTTCCTCCTAAAGTGTCGCTCACGCTTGCCAATCGCGCAAATGGGCGCTGAATGCCGCGGCATCCATAAAGCCGGTGACTCGCCGCTCAGGCTGTTCCTGACCCTCAGCGTTGAAGAACAGGATCGTCGGCAGACCGAGCACCTGCAGGTGTTTCAGCAGCGCGACGTCTTGCGGGCTGTTCTTCGTCACATCAACCTGTAATAACACGGTGCCTTTCAGCGCCTGCTGCACGTCAGGTGAACTAAAGGTGTATTTTTCAAACTCTTTGCAGGCTACGCACCAGTCGGCGTAAAGATCGAGCATCACCGGTTGGCCTTTTGCCTGCGCCAGCGCCTGGTTAAGCTCGGCCACCGAGTTGACGCGGGTGAACGTCAGATGCGCCTGCTGCTCGACTGCCGGGGCGCCAAATGCCCAGTCCTGCAGGGGCCGCGCGCTGACCAGCGCGGCAGCAAGCAGAATGATTTGTACCAGCCGCATCCACGGCCGGGTAGCGCCCAGCGAGGTGATAAACGCCCAGCTGAAGAAGGCGATACCGAGCATTGACCACAGACGTAATCCCCACTGGTCGCCGAGTATGCGCTCCAGCAGGAAAACGGGCAGAGCCAGGATCACGAACCCGAAGGCGGTCTTTACATGGCCCATCCATGGCCCGCTCTTCGGCAGCAGACGGTTGCCAAACACGGTGACGAGGATCAACGGCAGGCCCATGCCCAGCGCGTAGAGGTACAACGTGCCGCCGCCCAGCCACAGATTACCGCTCTGGGCGATATATAACAGGATGGCGCTCAGCGGCGCGGTGGTGCAGGGGGAGCAGATCAGCCCGGCAATAGCGCCCATCGCAAAGACTCCGCCGGGCGATCCGCCCTGGCGTTTATTGCTGAGCAGCGCCAGCCGCGTCTGCAGCGAGGAGGGCAGCTGCAGCGTAAACAGGCCGAACATGGAGAGGGCCAGCAGTATAAACACCACCGACAGACCCACCAGCACATACGGGTGCTGCAGGGCCGCCTGGAACTGCAGCCCGGCGGCGGCCACCACCAGCCCCAGCGCGGTGTAGGTTAAGGCCATCCCCTGGACATAAATAAAGGCCAGCAGCAGGGCGCGCGCGGTGGAAAGCCGCTGTTTGCCGCCCAGCACGATGCCGGAAATCAGCGGGTACATCGGCAGCACGCAGGGGGTGAAGGCGATACCACTGCCTATCAGCAGCGCCCACAGGGCGGTGAAAGGCAGGCGGGCGGGGGCGTCAGCTGGCGGCGCAGAGGCAGGCGCAGGTGAAGCGGCGATCTCCGGGGACGGACGCGGCTCAACCGGCAGCGGTGGGTTGAACACCGGACGGCTGCTCGCCGGCGGCGCAGGGTCAATGGTGGACGCCTGGCCATCGGCCGAAGCCGCCAGCACGGCGCTCAGCGGGATCACTTTGGTCTCCGGCGGATAACAGAATCCGGCATCGGCGCAGCCCTGCCAGGTGACGGTGAGAGTGGCGTCTTTGTCCGCCTGCTTCACCGTGACCGGAACGGTCAGGCGCTGGCGAAAGATCTCGCTTTTGCCGTAAAACTCATCCTCGTGCCACTCGCCCGCCGGCAGTGCCGGTTCGGCGATCGTCGCCCCGGCGGCGCGGAAGGTAAACTGTTGACGATAAAGATAGTAACCATCCTTGATTTGCCAGCTCAGGTTGACATCGTGCTGTTGCTGCTGAAAGTCAAAGGCGAAGGCCTGGTCAGCAGGCACGAAGTTCGAGCGCCCCGGCGCGTCGAATAACCCGGCGGTGGCTGACGTGCTGCACAGCAGCAGGATCAGCGTAATGATGCGGTAAGCCATGAGAGGTAATCGTTGTCTCCATGAATGACGGGTAGAACCAGCAGTTCAGGGGTTTGATACGGGTGGTGAGACTTCAGGCAATCCAGCAGCGCCTGCTGATGGGCAAGGTCGGTTTTGAGCAGCATCTGAACTTCATACTCCTGCTCGAGTTTCCCTTCCCAGTAATAGAGCGAGGTGGCGCCCGGCAGCAGCGTGGCACAGGCGGCCAGCTTGTCCGCCAGCGCTTTTGCCGCCAGATCCTGGGCGGTCGCTTCATCCGGCGCGGTACAGAGCACAACAACAGCATCAGGCGTAGTCATCATGAACCTCGTATCAGCGAAAAGAGGCACTATAGCATGCAAGATGCGGGGATATTAGCGTCACGAGCGGGGAATGGGAGGGAAACGGGCAGCGGGCCCGCGCGGGGCCCGCTGCCGACGGCATTTACAGCATAATCCCGCCGAAGATGAAGCCCAGGATCACGCACAGGGTGATAGCGATAACGCCGGGGATCAGGAAGGCGTGGTTAAAGACGTATTTGCCGATGCGCGTGGAGCCGGTGTCGTCCATCTCCACCGCCGCCAGCAGGGTCGGGTAGGTGGGCAGGACGAACAGCGCCGAGACCGCGGCAAACGAGGCGATCGCCGTCAGCGGGCTGACGCCGAGCAGCAGCGCGGCGGGCATCAGCGCCTTGGTGGTGGCTGCCTGTGAGTAGAGCAGCGTGGCGGCGAAGAACAGCACCACCGCCAGCAGCCATGGGTAATTGTGCAGCAGGTCGCCGGCCACGGCCTGGATATCGCTGATGTGCGCTTTAACGAAGGTATCGCCCAGCCAGGCGACGCCGAGGACGCAGACGCAGGCGCTCATCCCGGACTTAAAGGTGCTGGCGTTGAGCACTTCGCCAGTGTCGATTTTGCAGGTGATGCTAATCAGGGTGGCGATGGTCAGCATAAACACCACGATCGCTTCGTTACGCGGCAGCACCGGGTTCTTAATCAGGCCGACGGTATCGCTGATGGCCGTGGCGTAGAACATCACCGCCACGATGCCGATCAAAAACAGGAGGACAGAGCGTTTGGCGTGCGGCTTCAGCTCAAACACCTGGCTGCCGCGCAGTCTAACTTCCCCCTTGGCCAGCCGCTCCTGGTAAATGGGATCGTCTTTCAGTTCGCAGCCGAGGAAGTTGCAAACAATCGCGGTGAGCATTACCGCCAGCAGGGTGACCGGAATACAGATGGCCAGCAGCGTCAGGTAGCTAACGCCCAGCGGCTCCAGGATCCCGGCAAAGAACACCACCGCGGCGGAGATAGGCGAAGCGGTGATCGCTATCTGGGAGGCCACCACCGCAATCGACAGCGGACGGGACGGACGGATGCCTTGCTCTTTGGCCACTTCGGTGATCACCGGCAGCGTGGAGAAGGCGGTATGGCCAGTGCCGGCGAGCACGGTCATAAACCAGGTCACCAGCGGGGCAAGGAAGGTAATATATTTCGGGTGGCGACGCAGCATCCGTTCGGCGAGGCTGACGAGGTAATCCATCCCGCCTGCGACCTGCATGGCGGCGATAGCGGCAATCACCGCCATAATGATTTCAATAACGTCGAAGGGGATCGCACCCGGTTTGATTTGAAAAATAAGCGTCAGGACAAGGACGCCAAGGCCACCGGCAAAGCCGATACCAATGCCGCCGAGCCTGGCGCCGAGATAAATCGCCAGCAGGACAATAACCAGTTCTGCACCAAACATATATGCCTTCCTTGTTTTTTAACAAGTTGATATTGGATTGTTGTATTTTAGTAAAACTAAAAAGCAAAAAAGGCATGTCATCGCTGACATGCCTTTCAATGACTAACCGGAAAGATTACTGTTCGCTTTCATCGGTATAACGCTTCGCTTTATAAGCAGGATGCATCAGGTTTTGCGCGGAGAAAATATCATCCAGCTCCGCCGCCGTCAGCAGCCCACGCTCCAGCACCACTTCCCGCACGCTCTTGCCGGTTTCGGCGCAGATCTTGCCGACGATATCGCCATTGTGGTGGCCGATAAACGGGTTGAGGTAGGTGACGATGCCGATGGAGTTGTAGACGTAGCCTTCACATACCGCTTTATTGGCGGTGATGCCGTTAACGCATTTCTCCAGCAGGTTGTAGCAGGCGTTGGTCAGGATATGTATGGATTCGAACATCGCCTGGCCGATCACCGGCTCCATCACGTTCAGCTGCAGCTGCCCGGCTTCGGAGGCCATGGTCACCGTGGTGTCGTTGCCGATGACTTTAAAGCAGACCTGGTTGACCACCTCCGGCACTACCGGGTTAACCTTCGCCGGCATAATAGAGGAACCCGCCTGCAGCTCCGGCAGGTTGATTTCGTTGAGGCCTGCGCGTGGACCGGAAGAGAGCAGGCGCAGGTCGTTACAGATCTTGGACAGTTTCACCGCCAGGCGTTTCAGCGAGCTGTGAACCATGACGTACGCCCCGCAGTCCGAGGTGGCTTCAATCAGATCTTCCGCCGGAACGACCGGTAAGTTGCTCACTTCCGCCAGCTTCTGCACCGCCAGCTGTTGATAGCCGTCCGGGGTGTTGAGGCGTGTACCGATGGCGGTGGCGCCGAGGTTCACCTCCAGCAGCAGCTCCGCAGTGCGCAGAATACTTTTGGTCTCTTCATTAAGCAGCACATTGAAGGCATGGAACTCCTGGCCGAGGGTCATCGGCACCGCGTCCTGCAGCTGGGTGCGGCCCATTTTGAGAATGTCCTGGAACTCCACGGCTTTCGCCTGGAAGCCTTCGCCCAGCTGTTTAATCGCATCGATTAACTTCAGGATGGAGGCATACACCGCGATGCGGAATCCGGTCGGGTAGGCATCGTTGGTGGACTGGCATTTGTTGACGTGATCGTTTGGGTTCAGGTACTGGTATTCGCCTTTCTGATGGCCCATCAGCTCGAGGCCGATGTTCGCCAGGACTTCGTTGGTGTTCATGTTTACGGAGGTGCCGGCCCCGCCCTGGAAGACATCGACCGGGAACTGGTCCATGCATTTGCCGTTATTGAGGACTTCGTCACAGGCGGCGATAATCGCATTTGCCGCGCTTTTGGGAATGGTCTGCAGCTCCTTGTTCGCCAGCGCGGCGGCTTTCTTCACCATCACCATGCCGCGCACGAATTCTGGTATGTCGCTGATTTTGCTGTTGCTAATGTAGAAGTTTTCAATCGCTCGCAGAGTATGAACGCCGTAGTAAGCGTCCGCGGGAACTTCCCTGGTGCCCAACAGATCTTCTTCGATACGAATGTTGTTTAACATGTGAACCTTCTTTTCAAGCTGCCAATGAATTCACCAAATACACAGAATATCCAGGATTCAGTATATTTTCTGGCCGACGATTATTTCCTTAACCGGCCTGGTGCCCAAGATCATATGCTGATGATAGCGAATATCAGTAAGCTTGATCACTTATTACATCGCGGGTGTGAGAAGATTTATTAATCTGTGAAATGGGTCACCGCTTTCCTATTGCTGGAAAAAATAAGCATTTCCGCTGATTGAAAAGCCGCGCAGCATCCCCATCTTAGTGGGATGCGATCAGCAAATTGATGATTACGGGGGCTGAGCTCAGCGCCCGTTAGATGAAGGAGACGCCGGTGCGTTGGATTCCGTTTATTGCCTTTTTTCTTTACGTTTACATTGAGATATCGATCTTTATTCAGGTCGCGCACGTGCTGGGCGTCTTTATGACCCTAATCCTGGTGATCTTTAGCTCGGTGGTAGGGATGTCGCTGGTGCGTAACCAGGGCTTCAAAAATTTCCTGCTGATGCAGCAGAAGATGGCCGCAGGCGAGAGCCCGGCGGCGGAGATGATCAAGAGCGTTTCACTGATTATTGCCGGTCTGCTGCTGTTGCTCCCGGGGTTCTTTACCGACTTCCTTGGCCTGCTGCTGTTACTGCCGCCGGTGCAGAAGCACCTGACGATGAAGCTGATGCCGCATCTGCGCTTCAGCCGGATGCCGGGCGGCGGCTTTAGCGCCGGAACTGGCGGCGGTGAGACCTTCGAAGGGGAATTCCAGCGTAAGGATGAGCAGCGCGATCGTCTGGACCATAAGGACGATCCCCGCGATTAATACACGCCCGGCCCGGTCAGCAGATGCGACCGGGCCGCTTTCTTTCCAGGCCTACACGCTTCCCGTCGCCAGCTTGCGCCTGGGTAAAAACAGCCACAGCCCCGCCAGCATCACCAGCGCGTACAGGCTTTTCCAGCCGACCATCGCCAGCAGCAGCAGACAGAGAATGCTGCCCACCACCGCCAATAGCCGATAGCGCCCGCGCAGCAAACGACAGCCGGCCAGCATGCACAGCAGATAGATCATGATGAAAATGCCGTTGGCATAGACGATCAGCGCGTCCAGGTTGATATCGAGCAAATAGATACACAGGGTGCTGACCACGCAGGAGCCCAGCACGGCGTTGAGGGCATTGCGCGGGATCTGCCGTGGCGACAGCCGTGCGAGGTAGCTTTCGGGCTTATGCTGCGCCTGCGACCAGACCAGGCGGGCGAAGCTTTGAATATAGATGTTGAGGCTGGCGAAACAGGCGAGATAGCCGATGACGCAGGCCACCCACAGCGCTTCGACACCGAACAGACGGACCACGATGTTCGGTAGTGACGCCGCCGCCGCCATCTCCTCGCCAAAGGCGTGGAAGTGCAGCACCAGCACGGTACAGGCCCAGTAGACCGAACCGGCAAGCAGCAGGCCTATCATCAGCGCCCTGGGGAAGTCACGCTCGGGATGTTTAAACTCCGAGGCCAGGTGAGCAAAAGCTTCCAGACCGACAAAGCACCAGAACATGACCGATAGCGCGGAGAAGAGCTGACCATGGTCGATCTCCGTCAGGGCGGGGAAGGGGATCTGCGCCGGGCTTATCCCGCCACGCCACCAGACGGCGACGATCAGCGCCACAATCAGCACGGCAACCAGCGTCTGCAGGTTGGCGCTGGAGCTGGCGCCACGCGAACCGATCCACCAGACGATGGCCAGGGTGCCCAGCTCCGCCAACAGTAGCTGCGCATCATGCCAGCCGAACAGCGCCTGGCCGAAGCCGGTGGCGATGTGCAGCGCGGCGGGGAGTCCGACCGGGATAACGGATAAAAACAGCCAGCCGGTGACGCTGGCCAGACGTGGGCCAAATGCCATATCGACAAAGTGGGCCACGCCGCCCGCGCTGGGGAAATGGCGGCCCAGCAGGGCGAAGACGATGGCAATCGGAAAAACAAGGAGGATGAGCAACGGCCATGCCCACAGGCTGTTAGCGCCAGCGACCAGCGCCGCAAGCGCCGGGACGGCGAAAACGCCAGTGCCCAGCAGTGAGGTGGAAAGCAACCCGACTCCCTGTCCCAGCCCTAACTCCTGTTTTAAACCACTCATGATTCCATCCTGCGCCAGTGAAAAAAAAGAGAGTATCACAATCGCTTTTCCTTATGACGCATTGGCCGATAGCGCTGCTTTTTGCGCGCTAGCGCAAAGGTAAAAATTTTTTTTGATTTTGCCCTTGAAGCGGGAAATGGCCACCCCCATCTCTCTCTGCACTAGCCGGTAAACCGCGTTCGGCCCGGCGTCACCCATAACTGATAATGACTTTCTCGAAGGAGAGCTATCAATGAGTATTCGTCCGTTACATGATCGTGTGATCGTCAAACGTAAAGAAGTTGAAACCAAATCTGCGGGCGGCATCGTTCTGACCGGTTCTGCGGCAGCTAAATCAACTCGTGGCGAAATCATCGCTGTCGGTAAAGGCCGCATTCTGGAAAACGGAACTGTGCAGCCGCTGGACGTTAAAGTTGGTGACATCGTGATTTTCAACGATGGCTACGGCGTGAAGTCTGAGAAGATCGACAACGAAGAAGTGCTGATCATGTCCGAAAGCGACATCCTGGCAATTGTTGAAGCGTAATTCGCACGACCCTGAACGAATTTGAGGAATAAAAGAAATGGCAGCAAAAGACGTAAAATTCGGTAACGACGCTCGTGTAAAAATGCTGCGCGGCGTAAACGTACTGGCAGATGCAGTTAAAGTGACCCTGGGCCCGAAAGGCCGTAACGTGGTTCTGGACAAATCCTTCGGCGCGCCGACCATCACCAAAGATGGCGTTTCCGTTGCTCGTGAAATCGAACTGGAAGACAAGTTTGAAAACATGGGCGCGCAGATGGTGAAAGAAGTTGCCTCTAAAGCGAACGACGCGGCAGGCGACGGTACCACCACCGCAACCGTGCTGGCGCAGGCCATTGTGAACGAAGGCCTGAAAGCTGTTGCTGCAGGCATGAACCCGATGGATCTGAAACGCGGTATCGATAAAGCGGTACTGGCTGCAGTAGAAGAGCTGAAAGCGCTGTCTGTTCCGTGCTCTGACTCCAAAGCTATCGCTCAGGTAGGTACCATCTCCGCTAACTCTGACGAAACCGTAGGTAAACTGATCGCGGAAGCGATGGACAAAGTCGGTAAAGAAGGCGTGATCACCGTTGAAGACGGTACTGGCCTGGAAGACGAACTGGACGTGGTTGAAGGTATGCAGTTCGACCGTGGCTACCTGTCCCCGTACTTCATCAACAAGCCGGACACCGGCGCCGTTGAGCTGGAAAGCCCGTTCATCCTGCTGGCTGACAAAAAAATCTCCAACATCCGCGAAATGCTGCCGGTTCTGGAAGCTGTAGCGAAAGCGGGCAAACCGCTGGTTATCATCGCTGAAGATGTTGAAGGCGAAGCGCTGGCGACCCTGGTGGTTAACACCATGCGCGGCATCGTTAAAGTGGCTGCGGTGAAAGCGCCGGGCTTCGGCGACCGTCGTAAAGCCATGCTGCAGGATATCGCTACCCTGACTGGCGGTACCGTTATCTCTGAAGAGATCGGTATGGAGCTGGAAAAAGCGACTCTGGAAGATCTGGGCCAGGCGAAACGCGTGGTTATCAACAAAGACACCACCACCATCATCGATGGCGTTGGCGAAGAGTCTGCAATCCAGGGCCGTGTAGCTCAGATCCGTAAGCAGATCGAAGAAGCAACCTCCGACTATGACCGTGAAAAACTGCAGGAACGTGTCGCTAAACTGGCTGGCGGCGTGGCAGTAATCAAAGTCGGTGCAGCTACCGAAGTTGAAATGAAAGAGAAAAAAGCACGCGTCGACGACGCCCTGCACGCAACCCGTGCTGCGGTTGAAGAAGGCGTGGTGGCTGGCGGCGGCGTAGCGCTGGTTCGCGTTGCGGCGAAACTCGCTGGCCTGACCGGTCAGAACGAAGATCAGAACGTCGGTATCAAAGTTGCGCTGCGCGCAATGGAAGCACCGCTGCGTCAGATCGTGTCCAACGCCGGTGAAGAGCCGTCTGTTGTTGCTAACAACGTGAAAGCTGGCGACGGTAACTACGGTTACAACGCAGCAACTGAAGAATACGGCAACATGATCGACTTCGGTATCCTGGACCCAACCAAAGTGACCCGTTCTGCTCTGCAGTACGCGGCATCCGTGGCTGGTCTGATGATCACCACCGAGTGCATGGTGACCGACCTGCCGAAAGGCGACGCGCCTGACTTAGGTGCTGCTGGCGGTATGGGCGGCATGGGCGGTATGGGCGGCATGATGTAATCGTGCGCTCTACGGCATAAAAAAGCAGAAACCCCTGGCCAGCAATGGCTGGGGGTTTTTCTTTTGGCGCGCTTTTTAGTATAAGGCTTATACATAAAAATCATTTAAGCTGCATCAGAGCGGCAAGCACCTCCGTTTCGGGCGTGAACTGACAAGCGCGACCGGGGAGGGAATGAACGCGGCTCATGCCGACGCAGTTTGAAGGATGACAGATTTACATCCGGGCCAGTGCGTCCAGCTCATCGATCATGGGGAATAACATGCAGGTAAAATATTTAGCAGGGATTGTCGGCGCAGCCTTGCTGTTGGCAGGTTGCAGTTCCAGCAATGAATTAACCTCTGCCGGCCAGAATGTGCGCTTCGTGCAGGAGAAGCCGGGCGCAGAGTGTCAGCTGTTAGGGACCGCGACGGGTAAACAGAGCAACTGGCTCTCCGGCCAGAATGGCGATGAGGGTGGTTCCATGCGCGGTGCGGCAAACGCTCTGCGTAACCAGGCGGCAGCGATGGGCGGCAACGTGATCTACGGCGTCAGCAGCCCGACGCAGAACCTGCTGTCGAGCTTTGTACCTACCGACAGCGAAATGAACGGCCAGGTTTATAAGTGCCCGAACTGATGCGTGACGCCTCTCTCTGCGAGCGCGGAGAGAGGCGTGGCCGCTAGATGAGGATCAGGCGCTAAGCTCCGCTTTCTTCTCCAGATAGAAGGCGTGCAGAGGACGCAGGCACTCTTCCAGACTGAGCATTCTTCCCGGCTGGGAAGGGATAATGGTACTGAAGATCTGGCATGGCGCCAGCTCCGCGTGCATCGCCTTGAGCTTGGGGCTTTTCTCGATAAGCTGCATCACGATGTTGTTTTCCAGTTCAGACAGATGCGGTACGCTGGTTTTGACTACCGCACCGGAGACAATTTTCTTCTCTTCCTCCGTCTCGCAGCAGTACAGTACGCCCAGGTAATGGGAAAACAGGTTCAACTTCCACTATTCCTGAGGATACTGTTGATAATCAATATTGGGCTGGGTGGTTAAGTCCACGGTGTAGCACATTAAAAAATCCATATTTGAGCTTAAGTATTGGATTAGTGTTTGATCGCCTACTGTTTTTAATGCTTGCTGAATACCTATTATCAGGGCTTCTACTTGCCTGTCGTCAATACATAAAGTACTAATCTGTTCATCCTGGAACACCAGAATTAGCGTTGATTCTGTTTCGCCTGGTTTGAGCGTAATGGACACAATACGACGCTCTGGGGACGGTTGTTGTAATTCAACCATATCTATAGCGGGAATATTTGCAACAAGTGTCTCATTATAAGCGATAAGCTCGTCTTTATAAGCCTCTCCTTGATCTTGAAAACGCTGCAAAATTAAAGCCATTCTGCTCTGCAGTATCAGAAGCAGATCGGCAAGTACAGGAGCCTGCAGATAATAAATCTGACAGGGACCATTCTCTTTCTTAATCTTCAGCAATAGTGCTAAAAAACGCTCTTCAAAAGTAATTCCTGCAGTATTAAAACCAATAAACGTTCCTTGCATAATCTTCTCCTTTATTAAGCAGTAGTCATCGACTTCGATTGTGATAGATCGATAACGCGATCGGCGGATGCAATTGTTGATGGCCGGTGCGCGACGATAATCCGGGTAATACTTAACGATGAAATAGACTGATTGATAACCGACTCATTTCTGAGGTCCAGGTGACTGGTTGCCTCATCCATAAATAAAATACTCGGTTTACGATACAACGCACGGGCGATGAGGATACGCTGCTTTTGCCCACCGGATATACCTAATCCCAGTTCGCCGACGATAGTTTCATACCCCATGGCCATCTTCATTATTTCGTCATGAATATTACAACGCTTGGCACACTCCATAACAAAATCAAGGTCGACGTTGTCATCAAAACCACTAATATTATCGATAAGTGAACCAGAAAAGAGACGGTCTTCCTGGAGTACGCAGGCGATCCCAAGGCGGTAGTTATTTAAACCAATCTTCTTAATCTCCAGGTTATCAGCGAGTATTTCACCGGAGTCAGGTGAGAGCAACCCGCACATGACTTTTAAAAGTGTGGTTTTGCCAACCCCGGACGGGCCAATTAACGCGACTGACTCTCCAGGAGCAATGGTTATGTTCAGATTAGTAAAAATAGGTTGTGAAAAAGGATCGTATTGATAACTAAGATTCCTTACTTCAAGTTGTACACCAGTATTTTCTGTGAAAACACGTCGAGAAGGCAGCTCTTTTTCTGGTTCACTAAACGCGATCTCGGAAAGACGTTCATTGTGGAGTGATAGCATTCTAAGCTGCATCACTAAATCAATGAGATTAGATGCACGCTGAGAAAACTGGCCCCGATAGGCGTTAAATGCCATAAACATACCGAGCGTCATTTCATTATCAATAACCATTATTGCACCCAGCCACAGTACAGCGACCTGATCGATAGAGGTGATAAAGGTATTAATTCCACCATACATCATATCAAAACGAGTTTGCTTTATACCTGCGTTGCTGGCATCAACGTTAAGATTGAGCCAATGCTGTGATCGACGTCCTTTTAAATTCAGGGCTTTAATGGTAGCGATGCCGTAAAGTGACTCCATAAAGTGGGAATTTGCACGTGCACCCTTGACGACCTGTTCTTCCGTAACGCGACGATAAAACCCATAGGTTGCGAAGCGCATAATCGCATAGCAAACGGTAAAACCAACGACGACCCAGACTAACCAACCACCGTATAAGGTCAGCATTACCAGTAAGCCGATCGTCATTATGGAATCAATGATACCGGTGACGATACTATTGGTAAATATTGAGCGAATGGTATCCAGAGACGAGAAACGAGACTGAATATCACCTAAATGCCTTTTCTCAAAAAAGGATAATGGCAAACTTGCTAAATGGTCGAACAGCGTTGTTTTCCATTGAATATTTGTCAGCGTATTTAGTGTCAAAGAAGTCCATGCTCGTAGCATACTAATAAAAGTACGAAACAGAGTGAAAAATATCAAACCAATACAAATAACAGAAAGCAAGCTTTCATCGTGAGCCATGATAACATGGTCAGTGACTAACTGTGTACCAATGGGTAACAGGAGGCCGATAGCTTCAACAACAACCGAAAATGCAAAAATCTTAATTAGCGCCGATTTTAAGCCAACAATTTTATGCATTAAATCCAGGAGTCGTAACCGGGATTTGGCTTCTTCTTGTTGGAAATTATGATCGGGCCACAGTTCAAGTGCAACGCCGGTAAAATTGTTGGACATCTCACTGATGCCGATGATTCGTTTACCCAACGAAGGATCGTGAATGATAAATCCGTTTTTTCTTACTTTCGTAAGAACGACATAGTGATTCATTCCCCAGTGAATAACACAGGGTAGTTTAAGTTGCTTAATTTCATCGAGGTCGAGAGCTAACGCTCGGCTTTTTAGACCGGCATGCTCTGCAGTTTTGCTTAGAGACATCAGTGAGGAGCCCTGTGAGGGGCTACCAAACCGCTGACGGAAATTGAACAAATCGATATTCAGCCCGTAATAACCGCAGACCATTGCCAGACAGGCAATGCCACATTCTGATGATTCAGATTGTAGAATAACGGGCGTTTTGTTAATCAGAGAAAAATTCAACTTTGCAACAACGGTTTTAAATAGTTCGTTAGTCATTGATCGGCCCAGTAATGCTTTGAGTTATCTTATACACAGGGGTAAACATCCACATATAGAGTGGGCGCTCTTCCAGAAATACAACAGCTTGAGCCTTGAGGCCATTTGAAAGCGAAAGTGTTTTGCCATTATATTCAAAGGTTTTGTTTTCAATTTTCACAATGGTTTTATAGAGCGCCAGTTCCTGCTGATTGGTGCCGTCAGTGACGTTCGTATACTCAGACATTTCCTGTCTTGATGTTGGGACCGAAGATATTGAAAGTATCTTTCCAGGGAATTGACCAAATTTATCGGCTGGAAAAGCATCATAACGAATATTAATAACATCACCGGGCTTTACATAAGGGATGCTATTATTAGGTAACCATAGAATAAGATAGTACTCTATATCACCTGTGGGTTTTATTTGCGCTAAACTGCTGCCTTTGTCAACCATCTGGCCTTTTGTCACTGCCAATGATTCAATGCGTCCTTCGGTAGTTGCTTTAATGATGATATTGCCATTGGCACTCGATTCAACCAACTGGTTTTTATAGTCATTTATTTGATTTTCCTGCGATGATATTTGATTATCAAAATCCGCTGTTTTGGTAATCTTGTCGCTATTTAACTGCGTGACCTGTGATTCCAGTTGCATTTTTTGGCTAACCAGAGATTGATAGGTACTTTGCTGTTGAAAATACAATGAGTGCTGGTAGTTGTACTGGTCTTTGGTGATAAGTCCGTCACTTAAGTATTTATCATAGCTGGCAAGATTATCGTGCATTTTTTTTAAGCCCGTTTGGGCATTAGCCAGCATCTGGTTAGTTTCTTTTAACGAATCATTGATAGTTTTCAACTGCTTATCTAAAGATAAACTTGTCTCTTCTTTATTATGCGAGAGCTTGCTAATAATATCTTCAGCGTTTGCTATTTTTTCATTAATGACTTCTATTTGCGCCGCACTGACGTTGCCGGTTGTGGTATTACGGGAAATATCAATTTCATATAAAGGTTGTCCTTTGTTGACAATATCACCGACTTTAGCATATTGAGAAATGACAAACCCTTGCTGCGGAGCATAAACGTTAACAGAGTGAGGAAGAGTAATCACCTCACCCTTAACATCAATGCGTTGGGTAAAAGAACAAAATATTGTTGTGGCGATCAAAATAGCCAGGAAGGAAAAAGAAAGCAATACAATAAGCCAGGCTGGAAGCCCTGCAAGCAACAGCGCCTTTCCTTTCCAGTGATGCTTTTTGTATTCAATCGCTTCCTTGCGATAGATTTTTTTTAACATAATATTCACTTACTGAAAATTAAAAGGCCTGATGTTCCAGGCCTTATTTAATAGTTGACTGATATCAATAATATTGAATCAGTTATGAGCACTAAAACTTAGTTGCTCCAGATGTTAAATGTACCGTCGATAAGACCGTCCAGACCCTTCATGACAACATCAAAGGTCGTATCCCAACCAACTACGGCAGCGGCAATGCCAAAACAAACACCACCAAGGATAACCCCGGCGATCATGCCCACGCCCTGGCCGATAGAGCCGATACCGAAGATACCGCCGCTCACGCCGCCCCAGCGGCCTGCGTAGGCCGTCCCTAACAGTGCCCCCAGAGATGCTCCAAGAGTGATGGCACCAATTTCTTGAGCAATCCAAGTGACGACATCAGACATGGTATCGCTCAGCGCACCACCAGAAATTTCTTCCATTTCGAATACAGTTAATTCTTTCATTAATATAATCCCTTAAAATAAATATTATATGTTGAAAATAACGGGGATAAGTAATCGCCCGGTGCAAAAAGATAGTGGAAAGTTTTAAGGTGTTCAATAAAAAGAATGTGATTTATATATGAATGATTAACTTCATGCTTCATTTCATGTCTTAGGGCAGGCATTAATATGACGATGAGAGATAGTGATGAGCGACTCATTAATGATTTCATATAACTTACTCCGTTGTCGTCATGTTTATATTAATGTCTTTGAGTTTGCTTGTTGTAATGGGGGCAAATTCATGCCCCTATTGGAGGTTTTTAGGAGAGTAGCGGTTTTTGGAGGAAGTTAATCCTCCTGGATTACAACTTCCATCATTCCTTTTACCAGTCCCAGTGTGACATCAGTGCTACTATCACTTTGTCGATAATAGTCGGCAGTTAAATTGATGGTTTTGTTGAGGTCATTGCTGGTATTTATTTTATAATTGTAACTATCGGTATCATAGAAAACAACAGGGCTGCCCGATAGCTTGAATATGACTCCTACCTTATTAGCTGCTTCTGTTCCGGTAAGCATGTTGTCGACAATACCATCACCTGAAGTGCTCATCCCACCTATCGGGTTGAACCAGTAGGTCACCGTGTTACCGACTGAATCATTCGGACAGCTAATGTTCATTGGAATGGTCTTCTGCGCTGGCGTTGTTGCCCCACGAGCCAGTGACATGAGTTGTCCTTTGTCAATACGATTCAGTGTCACCTGCGACCGTGGCGTAGAGATATTACAAGATGTAGTACGATAATTGATGTTTTTAATTGAAATGGAAATTGCTTCGTATATGAGTCTATCGTTTGCGACCGGGTTGGTTTTTAGATTCCCTACCGAAAAGGAAACGGAGGGGTTTGAGCTGGACTTGGTGCTGGTATCAATTACGGTTTTAGTTTTGACTAGCCATACGGTAATAAATTGATAGTTATTCTCGGATGATTTTGTTATCGGCACCAGGGTCGAACCTGCCTCGGCAGCGACCAGAGCGCCATTTTTACTGCGCAATAAATCCGAGACTTGAAACCCAATGCCATCAATCCCCGTTTCATATACGGTACCGCCCTGAATACCGGTAACGCCTGAAACAGCGGCGGCCCCGACATCAATAATATATTGGTCATCGGTGCTTTTATCACAAGTGAAACCTTTATACGATCCAGTACCAAACTTATGGGTATACAATACAGTCCCTACCGGAATGGAAGTATCCGTTGGAATTTTGACATTGTTCAGCGTTAAGCCTTGACGCTTGGTAGTGCCGCTATATGTGCACTTAGCAGCAGCCTCACTACCCAGCATCAGCAATGTTATTAGGATAAAAATTCTTTTCATCAATATATTCCCCTATGGATGACTAACGGCAAACCGCTTCGATTTGACTGATGCCAGTCGCTTTGCCTTCCCTGGCCGGTAAAGTAAATGAAGCGTTGCACTGCTGCGCGGCGCTTTTGCCCCATTGGACGTTAAGGATCCCGGTCTGCTGCAACCCGGACATATAGACCATGCCTGCGTCGCTGACGATACTTGGCTGCGATTTACTATTTCCGGCGAGCAGGACCATTGCGCCATAAGGTACGTCCTGACCATTGGCGGTTTTCAGATGCACAAAGGCCCGCTGGCCGATATTGCCGTCATAACTTGCGCGCACGATGGCACCACGCGTCGGAACAACGCTCTTCGTGGTTTCTGGCAGTTCCATATCTTCACCAAGGGTGGTGCTATCCAGTGTGATATCGGTGCGACGATAAGGCGTAACGACGGGACGATAGCGTAACCGCGATAGTCGGTAGAGATGGTGTTATCGTTGGCCAGTCTGACGTTATCCAGCCCTGGTGCTTTAATCAGCACGGCAGCGTCGGTGATGTCCTGGCCAAGCGTGATGCCATCGGCATGAGCAAGAATGCTGCCGTTGGCGCCGTAGTCAATACGTTGGCTGTTATTGTCATAGCTGTAGCCGGCATTCACGCTGCCGCGGGCGCCGTTATAGGTCCCGCGCATATCGCCGCTGTAGTATTCCCGGTTGCTGTAACCTTGCTGCAGACTCCACTCGAGGCTGTCGTTATCCAGCCCGACGCCGCCGATGGAGACGGACTGATCGGTTGATCCCGGATTGCTGTTGGTTAACTGATATCTTGTATAGGTACCCGGCAGCCAGTTGCTCAGTTGCAGGGTCACCGTCAGGGTGATGCGCTGATCGTCCTGGGCGTCTTTACCGGAGCTATCCCCGCTCCAGGTGTAACGGTTATAGCTATAGCCCAGATAGTAGTTCACATTGCGGAAGCCGCCGTTGTACCCCACGCTGATCGACTTGTTGGTGCGCTTATCATCCCAGTAATCTTCAATTAATCCACTAACGGACAGGCTACCCAGGCCTTTACCCAGGCTTTGGTTAACCGTCAGGTTGGTACGGTTACGCAGCGAACGCGGGCTATAGTTGCCGTCATTAGAGTAGCTATCCAGCACCTCGGAGAGGGTATTAAACCCACGGGTGGAATAGCGGTAGCCCGCGATGGTGACGTTAGTGCCGGTTTCGACGATGTTTTTCCCGTAACGTACGCTCCAGGACTGCCCGGAAGTCTTTTGATCGTCTTTCATTTTCGACCAGGCTTGGGTGACGTCTGCCGAGGCGGCGCCTAGCTCGCCGAGGTTATAGCCGAGACCCGTCGATAGCGCCTGGTAGCGCGAGGCCGCTTGCATGCCGCCATATACTGTCAGGCTGCTGGAGACGCCGTAGGTCGCGGTAGCCTGAGTAAATGGCGTTTCATCGACTCCACCATCGTAAGGACGATATTTACCGGAAGTAATCTCATACTCCAGTTGATTTTCACGCACCATGACCGGCAGGGTGGCGAACGGCACAACAAATTCTTGCTTGGATCCGTCGGACTCTTCCACGCTGACGTAAAGGTCGCCGCTACCGCCGCTCGGGTACATATCGGTGATTTCAAATGCCCCAGGCGCCACGTAGGTCTGGTAAACCTGGTAGCCGTTCTGTTTAATGACGACGCGGGCGTTGGTTTTGGCGATACCGCGAATAATCGGCGCATAGCCGCGCATACTTTCCGGCAACATCGTGGTATCGGTGGCCAGCTGAATACCGGTAAACGGCACGCTGTCGAAGATGGTTGAGAGCGATGAACTCTCGCCCATCACCAGGTTACTGTTGATCGGGCGAATACTGCGCTGCATATAGAGATAAGCGGAATCCCAGTCCCCGGCATCGCCATTGTTTTTATTCCATGTGCTGAGGTTGCGGATACGCCATGGGCCAACGTTGAGGCCAGACTGCAGGTTCAGGCTGTAGTATTCATCATTGGCCTGCATGTCGTTCGAGCCGCTGAACTGGTAGGTCACCAGCAGGGCGTTGATGCCATCATCAAACTGATCCGGTGGGATA
>OIFL01000096.1_pt1 | contig 20174 bp, 16 predicted proteins | sample 1581961 | NCBI WGS metagenome assembly OIFL01 (sample SAMN04414079, study PRJEB24778) | human gut metagenome | material: faecal | host: Homo sapiens
CGTGGCGCGGAAGTTCTGCAGGAACAGATACATCACCAGGAAGACCAGGATGATCGCTTCCACCAGCGTTTTAACCACTTCGTGAATAGAGATTTTCACGAACGGGGTGGTGTCATACGGGTAAACGATTTTCATCCCCGACGGGAAAAACGGCTCCATCTTCGCCAGTTCAGCGCGGATCGCGTTGGCGGTATCCAGCGCGTTCGCGCCGGTAGCCAGTTTAATACCCAGACCCGATGCTGGCTGGCCGTTAAACTTCGCCACTACGTCATAGCTTTCGCCGCCCAGCTCAATTTTGGCGACATCGCGCAGACGAACCTGGGAACCGTCCTGGTTCACCTTCAGCAGAATGTTGCCAAACTCTTCGGTATTGGTCAGACGGGTTTGCGCGATGATCGAGGCGTTAAGCTGCTGGCCTTTCACCGGCGGCGTACCGCCTAACTGACCCGCGGCCACCTGGGCGTTCTGCGCTTTCAGGGCGCTGATCACGTCCACCGGCGTCAGCTGGAAGTTGTTCAGTTTGTTCGGATCCATCCAGATACGCATCGCGTACTGGGAACCGAACAGCTGAACGTCGCCGACACCGCTGGTACGGCTGATCGGGTCCTTCATGTTGGCCGCCACGTAGTCCGAAATATCGTCCTGGTTCATGGTGCCGTTGGTGTTAATAACGCCGACAACCATCAGGAAGCTGCTGGACGCTTTCTCAACGCTGATCCCTTGCTGCTGTACTTCTTGCGGCAGCAGAGGGGTGGCCAGGGCCAGCTTGTTCTGAACCTGAACCTGGGCGATGTCCGGATCGGTACCGGATTCGAAGGTCAGGGTGATGGTCGCCGTACCGGTGGAGTCGCCATTCGAGGACATGTACATCAGGTGATCGATACCGTTCATATTCTGTTCGATAACCTGAGTCACGGTGTTTTGCACGGTTTCGGCGTCAGCACCGGGGTACATGGCGGTAATGGAAATTGCTGGCGGCGCAATCGTCGGATATTGCGCCACCGGCAATTTGAGGATCGATAATCCCCCAGCCAGCATGATGATGATGGCGATCACCCATGCAAATATGGGGCGATCGATAAAGAAATTAGGCATGTCTTAACGGCTCCTGTTTAAGTTAAGACTTGGTTTGTTCTGATGGCGCGTTGCCTGCGGCTTGCTGTTTATCATCAGAAGCTACTTCCTGCGCTTTTACCTGCACGCCTGGTTTGATTTTTTGCAGGCCGGTGACGATAACGCGATCGCCAGTTTTCAGACCGTCAGTGACCAGCCATTTATCGCCAATCGCTTGAGAAGCAGTGACCTGGCGGACTTCGACTTTATCGCCTTCCCCGACCACCATGACGCTGGCGTCGCCGCGCGGCGTACGGGTAACACCCTGTTGCGGTACCAGCAGGGCGTCAGGGTTAACCCCTTCTTCCAGACGGGCACGCACAAACATCCCCGGTAGCAGGGTGTGGTCCGGGTTCGGGAAAATCGCGCGCAGCGTGATAGAGCCGGTGGTCTGATCGACGGTGACATCCGAGAATTCCAGCGTGCCGGCCTGCGGATACTTAAGACCGTCGTTAGTCACCAGCTCCACTTTCGCTTTCCCGTTTTCCTGTTTCAGACGGCCATCGGCCAGCTCCTGTTTCAGGCGCAGGAAATCATTGCTCGACTGGGTGACGTCGACATAGATCGGATCCAACTGCTGAACGGTTGCCAGGGCGGTTGTTTGACCATTTTGCACCAGCGCCCCTTCGGTTACCGCGGATTTACCAATGCGACCGCTAATCGGCGAGGTGACTTTGGTGTAGGCCAGATTGATGCGCGCGGTTTCAACGGCTGCTTTCGCCGCGACCACGGCCGCATTGCTCTGCTGTGCCGTCGCGACGGCGGTATCGTAGTCTTGTTGACTGATATATTTAGTGCCTAACAGTTTCTGATAACGCTTGACCGTCAGTTGATCCATGTTTGCCGCCGCCTGGGCTTTTGCCAGGTCGCCTTTGGCGCTGTCATAGCTGGCCTGATAGGTGGCTGGATCGATCTGATACAGGGAAACGCCGGCCTGGATATCGCTACCTTCCACGAAGTTACGTTTTAAAATAATGCCACTGACCTGAGGACGGACTTCCGCAATGCGATAGGCGCTGGTGCGGCCTGGCAGTTCGGTGGTTATTTGTAGAGGTGCGGATTTGAGCGTCACAATACCGACTTCCGGCATGTGCTGGGCTCCTTGTTGAGCCGGTTTATCGTCACATCCTGTTAGCGCTAAGCTGCCTGAGAGCATCAGAACGACCGCCAGAGGCGTTAACCCTCTGTTTTTGTTCATATGTAAACCTCGAGTGTCCAATTTCAAAATGTTCAGTGGCTCAAACAACCACAAACCCACTACAGTCTTTCTATTATGGTCATGCTATGGTACATACATTCACAAATGTATGTAAACGTAACCTCTGTAAAGTCATTAACCTATGGCACGAAAAACCAAACAACAGGCACGTGAAACCCGGCAACTGATTCTGGATGTTGCTCTGCGTCTGTTTTCGCAGCAAGGCGTATCATCTACCTCGTTGGCAACAATTGCAAAAGCTGCGGGTGTAACGAGGGGGGCTATCTACTGGCATTTCAAGAATAAATCAGATTTATTCAACGAAATTTGGGAGCTGTCAGACGCCAGTATTAGCGATCTCGAAATTGAGTATCGGGCAAAATTCCCCAACGATCCACTCTCAGTTATCAGGGAGATATTAGTCTATGTTCTTGAAGCGACAGTGACAGAGGAACGTCGACGATTAATGATGGAGATTATCTATCATAAGTGTGAGTTTGTCGGTGAGATGACCGTAGTGCAGCAGGCCCAGCGGCAGCTCTCCCTGGCGAGCTACGAGCGTATCGAGCAGACCTTAAAAGAGTGCATCGCCGCGAAGCTGTTGCCCGCCAATTTACTCACCCGGCGGGCGGCCGTGTTAATGCGCAGCTACCTTTCCGGCCTGATGGAAAACTGGCTGTTTGCCCCTGACTCGTTCGACCTGCATGCGGAAGCGCGCGACTACGTCGCCATCCTGCTGGAGATGTATCAGTTCTGTCCCACGCTACGCGGCCCGGAGAGCCTGACAGCTTAACGTTAGCGCGCGGATGAACGTGAATTTTTAGCGCCGTCCGCCGCTATTCGCCAGCGAAGAGAAGTGCTATTCTGCGCGCTTGCGACGACCCCCGGTATTCTCCGGCATTTGCATTCATTCATATTAACTATGCTGCACACGATCTCCAGGCAACGCGCCACGTTTATCTTTTTCATTACGCTGCTCTGCTTTATTGGCCTTTTCAGCCCAGTCCAGGGCCGCGCCGCGGACCTCCCTGACCGGGCAGAGGTGCAGAGCCAGCTCAATACGTTAAACAAGCAAAAAGAACTGACTCCCCAGGACAAACTGGTCCAGCAGGATTTGACCCAGACGCTGGAAACGCTGGATAAAATCGAGCGCATCAAAAGCGAGACGGCACAGCTGCGTCAGCAGGTCGAGCAAGCCCCGGCGAAGCTGCGCCAGGCGGTGGATAGTCTCAACAACCTGAGCGAGGTCCCTGACGACGCCGCCACGCGCAAAACGCTCAGTACGCTCTCTCTGCGTCAACTGGAGTCACGCGTCACCCAGACGCTGGACGATCTGCAGAATGCGCAAAACGATCTGGCGACCTATAACAGCCAGCTGGTTTCCCTGCAAACGCAGCCGGAACGTGTGCAGAACGCGATGTATAACGCCTCCCAACAGTTGCAGCAGATCCGCAATCGGCTGAATGGCACCTCGGTGGGCGACGAGACGCTGCGCCCGACCCAGCAGGTGCTGTTGCAGGCTCAACAGGCGCTGCTCAACGCGCAGATTGAGCAGCAGCGCAAGAGCCTCGAAGGCAACACCGTCCTGCAGGATACCCTGCAGAAGCAGCGTGACTATGTAACCGCCTGGAGCAACCGGCTGGAGCATCAGCTGCAGCTGCTGCAGGAGGCGGTGAACAGCAAGCGGCTGACGCTGACTGAGAAAACCGCCCAGGAGGCGGTCACGCCGGATGAAACCACGCGTATTCAGGCCAACCCGCTGGTCAAGCAGGAGCTGGATGTTAACCACCAGTTGAGCGAGAAGCTGATCCAGGCGACGGAGAATGGCAACCAGCTGGTGCAGCGCAATATCCAGGTAAAGAACTGGCTCGACCGCGCCCTGCAGTCTGAGCGGGATATTAAAGAGCAAATTTCCGTGCTCAAGGGCAGCCTCCTGCTGTCGCGTATTCTTTATCAGCAGCAGCAGACGCTGCCGTCGGCGGATGAGCTGCAGGATATGACTAATCGCATTGCCGACCTGCGGCTCGAACAGTTTGACGTTAACCAGCAGCGCGACGCCCTGTTCCAGAGCGATGCCTATGTCGCTAAGCTCGAAGAGGGGCACAGCGCTGAAGTAACCGATGAAGTACACGCCGCGCTGCTGGAAGTGATCGACATGCGTCGCGAGCTGCTTGACCAGTTCAATAAACAGCTGGGGAACCAGCTGATGATGGCCATCAACCTGCAGATCAACCAGCAGCAGCTGATGAGCGTCTCCAGCAGCCTGAAAGAAATCTTGACCCAGCAAATTTTCTGGGTGAACAGCAATAAACCGATGGACTGGGAGTGGATTAAGGCCTTCCCGGAAGCGCTGAAAGGTCAGTTTAAGGCGATGAAAATCACCGTGAACTGGGAAAAAGCGTGGCCGGCGGTATTTATCGCTTTCCTCGCCGGATTACCGCTGCTGCTAATTGCCGGCCTGATCCGCTGGCGTTTGCAGTGGCTCAAGGATTATCAGGCGAAGCTGGCTTCTCAGGTAGGCCAACTACGCAATGATACCCAACTGCATACGCCGAAGGCGATCTTTATCGACCTGATCCGCGCCTTACCGGTGGTGCTGGTGATTCTGGCGATTGGCCTGATCTTACTCACCATGCAGTTAAATATCAGCGGACTGCTGTGGGCGTACAGTAAAAAGCTGGCCATGTTCTGGCTGGTCTTTGGTCTGTGCTGGAAAGTGCTGGAAAAGAACGGCGTGGCGGTCAGCCACTTCAATATGCCTGCGCAGTTGACCAGCCACTGGCGGCGACAAATTGTTCGCGTCAGCCTCGCGTTGCTGCCGCTGAATTTCTGGTCGGTGATTTCCGAGCTGTCGCCACTGAACCTGATGGACGACGTGCTGGGGCAGTTTGTGATTTTCTTCAATCTGCTGCTGATTGCCGTGCTGGTCTGGCCGATGTGTCGGGAAAGCTGGCGTGATAAAGAATCACACAGCCTGCGCCTGCTGACGATCACCGTGCTGTCTATTGTCCCGGTAGCCCTGATGGTGCTGACGGCGACCGGTTACTTCTACACCACGCTGCGCCTGGCGGGACGCTGGATCGAGACCGTGTATCTGGTGATGATCTGGAACCTGCTGTACCAGACCGTGCTGCGCGGTCTGAGCGTGGCGGCGCGACGTATCGCCTGGCGCCGGGCGCTGGCGCGCCGTCAGCATCTGGTGAAGGAGGGCGCGGAAGGCGCCGAGCCGCAGGAGGAGCCGACTATCGCCCTCGAGCAGGTTAACCAGCAGACGTTGCGCATCACCATGCTGGTGATGATCGCGCTGTTCGCGGTCATGTTCTGGGCGATTTGGTCGGATTTGATCACCGTTTTCGCCTATCTCGACAGCATCACCCTCTGGCATTACAACGGCACCGAGGCGGGGGCCAGCGTGGTGCGCAGCGTGACGATGGGCAGCCTGCTGTTTGCCATTGTGGCGTCGATGGTTGCCTGGGCGCTAATCCGCAACCTGCCGGGGCTGCTGGAAGTGCTGGTCCTGTCGCGGCTCAATATGCGCCAGGGCACTTCCTACGCCATCACCACCATTCTTAACTATGCGATTATCGCCATCGGGGCGATGACGGTGTTCGGGTCGCTGGGCGTCTCCTGGGATAAACTACAATGGCTGGCGGCCGCGCTGTCGGTTGGTTTAGGTTTTGGCCTGCAGGAGATCTTCGGTAACTTCGTCTCCGGTCTGATTATTCTGTTCGAGCGTCCAGTGCGCATTGGGGATACGGTAACCATCGGCACCTTCTCCGGTACGGTAAGCAAAATCCGTATCCGCGCGACCACCATCACCGACTTCGATCGCAAAGAGGTAATTATCCCGAACAAGGCGTTCGTTACCGAGCGCTTGATCAACTGGTCGCTCTCCGACACCGTGACCCGCGTGGTGATCCGCCTCGGCGTCGCCTACGGTTCCGACCTGGATAAGGTGAAGGAGGTGCTGCTGAAGGTCGCGCACGATCATCCGAAAGTGATGCAGGAGCCAGCGCCGGCGGTCTTCTTCACTACATTCGGCCCCAGTACGCTGGATCATGAACTACGTCTGTATGTCCGTGAACTGCGCGATCGCAGCTACACGGTGGATGAGCTCAACCGCGCCATCGACCGTCTGTGCCGGGAGAATGACATCAACATTGCCTTTAACCAGCTGGAAGTCCATCTGCGAAATGAAAAGGGTGATGAAGTCACGGAAGTGAAGCGGGATGGAAAGGGCGACGATTTAGCTCCCTCCGTCGCGTCTTAACTGAAGAGGGGCGGCGCAACGCCGCCCCTGCTGCATCAGGGCGCCAGCGCGGCGAGCTCCTCGTCGCTAAGCCCGGTGAGTTCCCTCACGATTTGTCTTTCGAGGCCGCGCGCCAGCATTCTGGCGGCGATGCTGCGAGTGGCGGCTTCTCGACCTTCCTGCTCGCCCTCCTGCTGCCCCTGTTTACGGCCTTTCTCTTCCAGCCATTCGGCAATGGTCATCATCAGCTCCTTATGCCTGGGCGACTGCGCCGCCAGCGCGCGGATCAGCGCCCCCGGATGTTCCGTAGTTCCCGCCTGCAACATATAGCGCAGCAGCGTATTCAGCTGCGCTTCGGTCAGATAGCCTTGCGTCATCAGCGCAATCAGCGGCACCTGCAGCTCGGCCAGATCGCGATGGCGGATATGCTTTTGCAACAGCTCCAGCATGGCCATTCGCCGATGACGGACTATCTGATTATCTGGCATAACGGTGAGGTCCACCAGCGGAAAATCACCGCTATAGAGCGCCTTCGCCAGCGCCGGTTCGGCGAATAGCTGTTGCCAGTTGCGGGGCCAGGGCCAGGGGCTGACCTTGCCGTGATAAAACAGAATCGGCACCACCAGCGGCAGCGTGTCGTGGCCAGCGTCCAGATGACGCTGCATGGCGGCCAGCGCGTAGCGCAGCAGGCGAAACGCCATCAGCTTGTCCGGGGTACTCTGGTGCTCAATCAGCGCGTACACATAGCCCGGTCCATGACGCGTGCGCAGTGAGTAAAGGATATCGGAATAGCTGGCGCGCAGGTCCTCTTCAACAAAGCTACCGGAGACCAGCTGCAGCGAATCCAGCTCGCAGATTGCCAGAAACGGCGCGGGCAGATACAGCTGCATGAAATCCTTCGCCACCGCATGATGCATCAGCATCTGGCGAAAAACCGCATCGTGCGGGGTTTGACTGACCTTTTCCATCAATATTGCCTCCATCGGCGTCATGCGCAGAGGACCACTCTGCCAGCACTCCGCCGTGGGCAACATCTTACTTCTGCGGCGTTTGCGAGGCGCTTTCCGCGTTTTTTAACTTGTTTGCATAATCCCGCCTGACAATTTCCAGCGCGTCCAGCACGGTTTGCGCCGGGATCTGATGTGATTCCAGCAACATGATTAAATCGACGGCCAGTTTGACCTCATCGGGGGCATTTTCCAGCGACATCGGGCTCTCCTGTTAGCGCGTCAGCCGCGCCAGTACGTTTTCAATCTTGTCCAGTGCCTGTCGGCAGCGCGCCAACCGGCCGCTGTAGGCTTCAACTTCTTTCCCCAGCCGCTGCTGCTCGTCAAGGCTGGTCGCCTGCGCCAGCTGACGCTGACGTTGGTCGCGCATCGCCAGCAGGCGGCGCTCATACTCCTGATGCTGCAGGCGACGGCGCTGCCAGCGGCTCAGCGTTGGCGACGCGTGGTCCCAACTGCGCAAGGACCAGGTGGCGGTTTCACGACGCAGCGCGGCGATTTGCGCCGCCAGACGCTCGGCAATCCAGACCACCTGCGGCAGTTGCTGGCGCTCGACGGCCTGGCTCAGTTGGGAAAAGTTTTGCCGGGCTTCCGCCAGATAGTCCTGCATCAGCGTGCTGCGGGTATGAAAGAGCTGACGGTCAAAGCGTGGGCTCAGGGTCGCGTGCTCCGCCAGCGGCGCCACCAGCGCGGCCAGCTCGCTGAGCTGATCGTTCAGCGTTTGTAAAAGTTGAGCTGTTTTCACCACACCTCTCCATTCCCTTCCAGCCAACTGTGCTACAGTAGCCTCATCTGTTTGATAACGATTCGCATTATGCCACCTGTTATTCTAACCATTATCGGCTGGCTGGCGGTAGCGCTGGGTACGCTGGGCATCTTCTTACCGTTGCTGCCGACGACGCCGTTTATTCTGCTCGCCGCCTGGTGCTTTGCCCGCTCATCGCCGCGCTTTCACCAGTGGCTGCTGTATCGCTCCTGGTTTGGCGGCTATCTTCGCCACTGGCAGCAGTACCGCGCGATGCCTCGCGGCGCCAAACCGCGCGCCATTGCGATGATCGTGGTGACTTTTGCTATTTCGCTGTGGCTGGTTAAGCTTACGTGGGTGCGCATCATGCTGTTGGTCATTCTGGCCTGCCTGCTGATCTTTATGTGGCGCATTCCGGTGGTTGACGCAAAGCAACAAAAGCACTGATGCGCAATAATGCCTGTTGCAATTGTTGCTGACAGCCAGTAAATTCTGGCGTTTTCGAGCGCGGGCAAGCCTGGTCAAAGGTTAAACAAATGTTTCTTTGGCCCCTTTTGCACGCCCGTGGGTAACACCGTTTCAATCAGGCATACACTTATGACCGCAACTGCACAGCAGCTTGAATATCTGAAGAACAGCATCCAGAGTATCGAGGATTATCCAAAACCGGGCATTCTTTTCCGCGATGTCACCAGTTTACTGGAAGACCCGAAAGCTTACGCGCTTAGCATTGAACTGCTGACCGAGCGCTACAAAGACGCGGGTATTACCAAAGTGGTAGGGACTGAGGCGCGTGGCTTCCTGTTCGGCGCCCCGGTTGCGCTGGCGCTGGGCGTGGGCTTTGTTCCGGTTCGCAAGCCGCGTAAGTTGCCGCGTGAAACCATTGCCGAGAGCTATGAGCTGGAGTATGGCACCGATCAGCTGGAGATCCACGTTGATGCGATCAAACCGGGCGACAAGGTGCTGGTGGTGGACGATCTGCTGGCGACCGGCGGCACCATCGACGCGACGGTCAAACTGATCCGCCGTCTCGGCGGCGAAGTGCACGATGCCGCTTTCATTATCAACCTGTTCGATCTGGGCGGCGAACAGCGCCTGGAGAAGCTGGGGATCCACTGCTACAGCCTGGTGCCGTTCCCGGGCCACTAAGCAAATCCCTCCACATAGCCTCGCCGATCGGGCGGGGCTGTGATAGCATGACCCCTTCGTGATTTCACCTTCCAGCGTTTCAGAGCCAGCCCATGAGTTATCAGGTCTTAGCCCGTAAATGGCGCCCACAAACCTTTGCTGACGTCGTCGGCCAGGAACATGTGCTGACCGCACTGGCGAACGGCTTGTCGTTAGGGCGCATTCATCACGCTTATCTCTTTTCCGGTACCCGCGGGGTCGGTAAGACCTCCATCGCCCGTCTGCTGGCGAAAGGGTTAAACTGTGAAACCGGCATCACCGCCACCCCCTGCGGCGTGTGCGATAACTGCCGGGAAATTGAACAGGGGCGCTTTGTCGATCTGATTGAGATTGACGCCGCCTCGCGCACCAAAGTCGAAGATACCCGCGACCTGCTGGATAACGTCCAGTACGCGCCGGCCCGCGGCCGCTTTAAGGTCTATCTCATCGACGAAGTTCATATGCTGTCGCGCCACAGCTTCAATGCGTTATTAAAGACGCTGGAGGAGCCGCCGGCGCACGTCAAATTCCTGCTGGCGACGACGGATCCGCAGAAGCTGCCGGTGACGATCTTATCCCGCTGCCTGCAGTTCCACCTGAAGGCGCTGGACGTTGAACAGATCCGCCATCAGCTGGAGCATATTCTTGGCGAAGAGCAGATTGCCTTCGAGCCCCGCGCGCTGCAGCTGTTGTCGCGCGCCGCCGACGGCAGCCTGCGCGATGCCTTAAGCCTGACCGATCAGGCTATTGCCAGTGGAGAAGGGCAACTGACGGCGGCGTCGGTGAGCACCATGCTCGGCACCCTCGATGACGATCAGGCACTGTCGTTGATTGAAGCCCTGGTCGCTGCCGATGGTGAGCGAGTCATGGCGGGCGTCAATGACGCCGCCGCGCGCGGCGTTGAATGGGAGGCGCTGCTGGTGGAGATGCAGAGCCTGCTGCACCGCATCGCCATGGTACAGCTGTCGCCTTCGGCGCTGGGCGCCGATATGGCCACGGTCGAAGTGCGGATGCGCGAACTGGCGCGAACCGTACCGCCGGGCGACGTTCAGCTTTACTACCAAACGCTGCTGATGGGCCGCAAAGAGCTGCCTTATGCGCCGGACCGGCGAATGGGCGTCGAAATGACGCTGCTCCGCGCGCTGGCGTTTCATCCGCGTAAGCCGCTGCCGGAGCCCGGGGTGCAGCCGGCGCAGGCCGCCGCGCCCGCGCCGCGCCAGCCGGTTTCCCCCGCAGCGCCGCCACAGCCGCCGCAGAGTTTGCCGCCGACCACCAGCCAGGTGCTGGCGGCCCGCAGCCACCTGCAGCGCAGCCAGGGAGCAACCACCCCAAAAAAGAGTGAACCGGCAGCCGCTTCCCGCGCGCGGCCGGTGAATAACGCTGCGCTGGAGCGACTGAGTTCGATTACCGAGCGCGTCCAGGCTCGTCCGGCGGCGGCTGCCCTTGAGCAGGCCCCGGCGAAGAAAGAGGCCTATCGCTGGAAGGCCACGACAGTGGTTGAAGAGGCCAAAGTCGAAGTCGCCACGCCAAAAGCGCTGAAAAAAGCGCTGGAGCATGAGAAGACGCCGGAGCTGGCGGCCAAGCTCGCCGAAGAAGCGGTCGAGCGCGACAGCTGGGCGGCGGAAGTGAGCCGGCTGGCGGTACCTAAGCTGGTCGAGCAGGTGGCGCTCAACGCGTGGAAAGAGCAGGAGGGCAATCGCGTCTGTCTGCATCTGCGCTCCAGCCAGCGCCACCTCAATTCCGCCGGCACACAGCAAAAGCTGGCTGAAGCGCTGGGGGTGTTGTACGGTACGCCGGTTGAATTGACCATCGTGGAAGATGATAATCCCGCGATGCGTACGCCGCTGGAGTGGCGGCAGGCTATTTATGAAGAAAAGCTCGCGCAGGCGCGCGAAGCCATTATCGCGGATAATAACATTCAGACCCTGCGTCGTTTCTTCGACGCCGATCTGGATGAAGAGAGTATCCGCCCCATTTGAACGCCAGTCTGACTGGCATTCAGTACCTTTAACGATGACTGAGAGAGAAGCCTATGTTTGGTGGAAAAGGCGGCCTGGGTAACCTGATGAAGCAGGCCCAGCAGATGCAAGACAAAATGCAGAAGATGCAGGAAGAGATCGCTCAGCTGGAAGTGACTGGCGAATCCGGCGCGGGTCTGGTGAAAGTGACCATTAACGGCGCGCACAACTGCCGCCGTGTGGAAATCGACCCAAGCCTGCTGGAAGACGACAAAGAGATGCTGGAAGATCTGGTGGCTGCCGCGTTTAACGACGCCGCGCGCCGCATTGAAGAGACCCAGAAAGAGAAGATGGCTTCCGTTTCTGCCGGTATGCAGCTGCCGCCAGGCTTCAAGATGCCGTTCTGATGCAAACCAGCCCGCTGTTAACTCAGCTTATGGAAGCGCTGCGCTGTCTGCCGGGCGTTGGCCCGAAGTCGGCGCAGCGCATGGCGTTTACCCTGCTGCAGCGCGATCGCAGCGGCGGTATGCGCCTGGCGCAGGCGCTGACGCGCGCGATGTCGGAGATCGGCCACTGCGCCGATTGCCGCACCTTCACCGAGCAGGAGGTGTGCAATATCTGCAGCAACCCGCGTCGCCAGGAAAACGGCCAGATCTGCGTGGTGGAGAGTCCGGCGGACATCCACGCCATCGAGCAGACCGGGCAGTATTCCGGCCGCTACTTCGTGCTGATGGGGCACCTGTCGCCGCTCGACGGCATCGGGCCAGATGACATCGGGCTCGATCGCCTTGAACAACGGCTGGAAGCGGAGTCGATCACCGAGGTGATCCTTGCCACTAACCCGACCGTTGAGGGTGAGGCGACGGCCAACTACATCGCGGAGCTGTGCGCGCAGTATGGCGTTGATGCCAGCCGCATCGCCCACGGCGTGCCGGTGGGCGGCGAGCTGGAAATGGTCGACGGCACCACGCTGTCCCACTCGCTGGCCGGTCGTCACAAGATTACTTTCTGAACAAATGGAGGCGGCCAGCGCCGCCTCCGCTTGAAAAATTTCCCCGCAGTCCCCATCTCCCACTCAACGGTTTTTTACCCCATTTAAAATGGCATTGTTGAGGTTGAATCAGATGAAAGGACAAGAAACTCGTGGTTTTCAGTCAGAAGTAAAACAGCTTCTGCACCTGATGATCCATTCCCTCTATTCCAACAAAGAAATCTTTCTGCGTGAGCTGATTTCCAACGCCTCTGATGCGGCCGATAAGCTGCGTTTCCGCGCGCTGTCGCAGCCGGATTTGTATGAGGGAGACGGCGAGCTGCGCGTGCGGGTTTCGTTTGATAAAGACAACCGTACCCTGACCATTGCCGATAACGGTATCGGTATGAACCGGGAAGAGGTTATCGATCATCTCGGCACTATCGCCAAGTCCGGCACCAAAGCGTTTCTGGAATCGATGGGTTCCGACCAGGCGAAAGACAGCCAGCTGATCGGCCAGTTCGGCGTCGGCTTCTACTCTGCCTTCATCGTGGCGGATAAAGTGACCGTGCGTACCCGTGCGGCGGGCGATAAACCTGAGAACGGCGTGTTCTGGGAATCCGCCGGCGAAGGGGAATATACCGTTGCCGACATCACCAAAGCCGATCGCGGCACCGAAATCACCCTGCATCTGCGTGAGGGCGAAGACGATTTCCTCAATGACTGGCGCGTGCGCTCCATCATCAGCAAGTATTCCGACCATATCGCGCTGCCGGTTGAGATTGAAAAGCAGGAAGAGAAAGACGGCGAAACCGTGATTTCGTGGGAAAAAATCAACAAGGCGCAGGCCCTGTGGACCCGCAGCAAGTCCGAAGTGAACGACGACGAATACAAAGAGTTCTACAAGCATATCGCTCACGACTACAGCGACCCGCTGACCTGGAGCCACAACCGCGTGGAAGGTAAGCAGGAGTACACCAGCCTGCTGTATATCCCGTCGCAGGCGCCGTGGGATATGTGGAACCGCGATCATAAACACGGCCTGAAGCTGTACGTCCAGCGTGTGTTCATCATGGACGACGCCGAGCAGTTTATGCCGAACTACCTGCGCTTCGTACGCGGCCTGATAGACTCCAACGATCTGCCGCTGAACGTCTCCCGTGAAATCCTGCAGGACAGCAGCGTGACCCGCAACCTGCGCACCGCGCTGACCAAACGCGCGCTGCAGATGCTGGATAAGCTGGCGAAAGACGACGCCGAAAAATATCAGACCTTCTGGAAACAGTTCGGCCTGGTGCTGAAAGAGGGGCCGGCGGAAGATCCGAGCAACCAGGAGGCGATCGCCAAACTGCTGCGCTTCGCGACCACCCATACTGACTCCTCCGCGCAGACCGTGTCGCTGGAAGAGTACGTCTCGCGCATGAAAGAAGGTCAGGAGAAGATCTACTACATCACTGCCGACAGCTATGCGGCGGCGAAGAGCAGCCCGCACCTCGAACTGCTGCGTAAGAAAGGGATTGAAGTTCTGCTGCTCTCCGATCGCATCGACGAGTGGATGATGAGCTACCTGACCGAGTTCGACGGCAAAGCGTTCCAGTCGGTGGCGAAAGCCGACGAGTCGCTGGACAAGCTGGCGGATGAAGTGGACGAGTCCACCAAAGAAGCTGAAAAAGCGCTGGAGCCGTTCGTTGAGCGTGTGAAAAACCTGCTTGGCGACCGGGTGAAAGAGGTGCGTCTGACCCATCGTCTGACCGACACCCCGGCGATTGTCACTACCGATGCCGATGAGATGAGCACGCAGATGGCGAAGCTGTTCGCGGCAGCGGGCCAGGCGGCACCGGAAGTGAAATACATCTTCGAACTGAACCCGGCGCATCAGCTGGTGAAACGCGCCGCCGATACCCAGGATGACGCGCAGTTCGGCGAATGGGTGGAACTGCTGCTGGATCAGGCGCTGCTGGCCGAGCGCGGCACGCTGGAAGATCCGAACCAGTTTATCCGTCGTATGAACCAGCTGCTGGCTTCCTGACGCGAACCTGAACGAGTAGCCCGGCCGAGCGACGCGACGCCGGGAACGGGATAAATGCCCCGCCTGAGCAATTTGCTCCGGCGGGGCATTTCACATTGGATTGCATAAAATATCTCACCATTAACCGTTTCAGCCGCACCGCCTTCCTTGAGCCATCGCCGTTCTGGTGGTATGGTTTAGCGTTTTTGAAAAATTGAATCGACTTTTGAGGGGATTTTCGTAATGCGTATTATTCTGCTTGGCGCTCCGGGCGCGGGTAAAGGAACTCAGGCTCAGTTCATCATGGAGAAATACGGTATTCCGCAAATCTCCACCGGCGATATGCTGCGCGCGGCGGTAAAATCCGGCTCTGAGCTCGGTAAGCAAGCGAAAGACATTATGGACGCCGGCAAGCTGGTGACCGATGAGCTGGTCATCGCGCTGGTGAAAGAGCGTATCGCCCAGGAAGATTGCCGTAACGGCTTCCTGCTGGACGGCTTCCCGCGCACCATTCCGCAGGCTGACGCCATGAAAGAAGCGGGTATTACCGTTGATTACGTGCTGGAATTCGACGTGCCGGACGAACTGATCGTCGACCGCATCGTTGGCCGTCGCGTTCATGCGGCATCCGGTCGCGTATACCACATCAAATTCAATCCGCCGAAGGTGGAAGGCAAAGACGACGTGACCGGCGAAGAGCTGACCACCCGTAAAGACGACCAGGAAGAGACCGTGCGTAAGCGCCTGGTGGAATACCATCAGATGACAGCGCCGCTGATCGGCTACTACACCAAAGAAGCGCAGGCGGGCAACACCAAATATGCCAAAGTCGACGGCACCAAAGCGGTAGCTGACGTGCGCGCTGAACTGGAAAAAATCCTCGGCTGATAAAGCCTTTTCTCATCCTGCTGCGGCAGGATGAGAACTCCTCTCATTTCTACCTTTTGCTATGATTGGTTCCGTTTAGCGCCATTTCAGCTACAATTGGCTGCGATTCAAATGGTTAAGAGGCGGTAATGCATCAGACGAAAACAGGTATCTTGCTGGCCAATTTAGGCACTCCCGATGCGCCCACCCCCGGTGCGGTGAAGCGTTATCTGCGACAATTCCTCAGCGACAAACGGGTGGTGGATACGTCTCGTCTGCTATGGTGGCCGCTGCTGCGCGGCGTCATACTGCCGATTCGCTCTCCCCGCGTGGCTAAACTCTATCAGTCCGTCTGGATGGAAGAGGGGTCGCCGCTGATGGTATACAGCCGTCGCCAGCAGCAGGCGCTGGCCGCCAGACTGCCGGATACCCCGGTGGCGCTGGGCATGAGCTATGGAACGCCGTCGCTGGCCAGCGCGGTGGATGATTTACTGGCGCAGGGGGTGGGACACATCGTGGTGCTGCCGCTGTACCCACAATATTCCTGTTCGACGGTGGCCGCCGTCTGGGATGAGCTGGCGCGGATCCTTGCGAAAAAGCGCGCTATTCCGGGTATCTCGTTTATTCGCGACTATGCCGATCACCCGGACTATATCCATGCGCTGGCGGCCAGCGTGCGCGCCTCCTTCGCGGTGCACGGGGAACCCGATCTGCTGCTGCTCTCCTACCATGGGATCCCGCAGCGCTATGCCAACCAGGGCGATGATTATCCCCAGCGCTGTCGCGATACCACGCGGGAACTGGTTTCCGCGCTGGGGCTGCCGCCGGAGCGGGTGATGATGACCTTCCAGTCGCGCTTTGGCCGGGAACCCTGGCTGACGCCGTACACCGATGAGACGCTGAAGATGCTCGGCGAGAAAGGGACGAAGCATATTCAGGTGCTGTGCCCGGGCTTTGCCGCCGACTGTCTCGAAACGCTGGAAGAGATCGCCGTCCAGAACCGGGAAATCTTCCTCGAAGCGGGTGGCAAGCAATATGAATACATTCCGGCGCTTAACGCGGACGCCGCGCATATTGAGATGATGGTCAACCTGACCGCGCCTTATCGCTGATCGCGCGCAGGGCGGGGAATATGCTACTATTTCCCGCTTGTTCCCTGTTATTTAAGCGCCACTATGAAATTTCCCGGTAAACGCAAATCCAAACACTATTTTCCCGTCAACGCCCGCGACCCGCTGCTGCAGCAAATTCAGCCGGAGAATGAATCCAGCGTCTCCTGGGTGGTCGGTATCGACCAGACGCTGGTGGATATCGAAGCGAAAGTGGATGAAGCGTTTATCGTACGCTATGGTCTGAGCGCGGGCCACTCGCTGGTGATTGAAGATGATGTCGCCGAGGCGCTGTACCAGGAGCTGGTGCGCAATAATCTTATTACTCATCAGTTTGCCGGCGGCACGATCGGCAATACCATGCACAACTACTCGGTGCTGGCGGACGATCGCTCGGTGCTGCTTGGCGTCATGTGCAGTAATATCGAAATCGGCGGCTATGCCTATCGCTACCTGTGCAATACCTCCAGCCGTACCGATCTGAACTATCTGCAGGGCGTTGACGGCGCCATTGGCCGCTGCTTCACCCTGATCAGCGATAGCGGCGAGCGCACCTTTGCCATTAGCCCGGGTCATATGAACAAGCTGCGCCCGGAAAGCATTCCGGAAGCGGTGATCGCTGGCGCCTCGGCGCTGGTGCTGACCTCCTACCTGGTACGCTGCAAGCCGGGCGAGCCGATGCCAGACGCCACGATGAAAGCCATCGAGTACGCCAAAAAGCATGATGTGCCGGTGGTGTTAACTCTCGGAACTAAATACGTGATTGCCGATAACCCGGCGTGGTGGCAGCAGTTCCTGCAGGAGCATGTCTCGATTCTGGCGATGAATGAAGAAGAAGGGGAAGCCCTGACCGGTTTTGCCGATCCGCTGTCGGCGGCGGATAAAGCGCTGGACTGGGTCGACCTGGTGCTGTGCACTGCCGGTCCGGCGGGCCTGTATATGGCGGGCTTTACCGAAGAAGAGGCGAAGCGGAAAACCCAGCATCCGCTGCTGCCGGGGGCGATCCCGGAGTTTAACCAGTTTGAATTCAGCCGTGCGATGCGCCACCAGGATTGCGTTAATCCGCTGCGTATCTATTCACATATCGCCCCGTATATGGGCGGGCCTGAAAAAATCATGAATACCAACGGCGCTGGCGACGGCGCCCTGGCGGCGCTGCTGCATGACATCACCGCCAATAACTACCACCGCAATAACGTACCCAACTCCAGCAAGCACAAATGCAAATGGCTGACCTACTCCTCACTGGCGCAGGTGTGTAAATATGCCAACCGCGTGAGCTATCAGGTGCTGAACCAGCACTCGCCGCGTTTAACCCGCGGCCTGCCGGAGCGTGAGGACAGCCTGGAAGAGGCGTACTGGGATCGGTAAGCGCGCCCCTCTCCCGACGGGGAGAGGGCAGTACATCAGCCGGTGACCACTTCACCGGCCGGTGGCGTTTCCAGAAGCTGCAGCATGGCGCGGGCAATTTCCCGCTCGCCCATCACCACCTGATTAGCCCCGCGATCGATAATGTAGTCCACTTCATCATCGTAATGGGCGCGGGCGATGATCTCGATATTCGGGCATTTTTCCCGTGCGGAAGCGACAATCTCTCCGGCCTCGTAGCCGTTGGGGATAGTCAGCAGCAGCCAGCGGGCGCAGTCGAGATGCGCCAGTTCCATGATCTCTTCATTGGCGGCATTACCCAGCACCGCGCTGATCCCGCGCTCGCGTAACTCATCCACGCGGGTACGCGAGGTTTCAACCACCACCAGCGGGATCCCCTGGGCCATCAGCTTCTCGCCCAGCAGACTGCCGACGCGGCCGAAGCCAACCAGCAGCGCGTGGTTACAGATATCGACTGGCACCTGTTTCTCATCTTCCAGCACCTCTTCCAGCGTCTGCTCGTCGAGGGTTTCGGTTTTATCGAGATATTTTTCCAGCAGGGTAAACAGCACCGGGTTGAGCATAATCGAGATGATCGCCCCGGCCAGCACCAGGTTTTGCCCGGCCTGCGGCAGCAGGTTAAGCGCCATCCCCAGACCGGCGAGAATAAAGGCAAATTCACCAATCTGCGCCAGGCTGGCGGCAATCGTCAGTGCGGTACGCGGCGAGTGGCCAAACATACGCACGAGGAAAAAGGCGGCTGCGGATTTACCAAAGATAATGATCGCCAGCGTCGCCAGCACCGCCAGCGGCTGCTGCACCAGCACCATCGGGTCAAACAGCATGCCGACGGAGACAAAGAACAGCACCGCGAAGGCGTCGCGCAGCGGCAGGGTGTCATGGGCAGCGCGGTGGCTCAGCTCGGATTCATTAAGCACCATGCCGGCAAAGAAGGCGCCGAGGGCGAAGGAGACATCAAACAGCTCCACGGCGCCAAAGGCGATGCCCAGCGCCAGGGCCAGCACCGACAGGGTGAACAGCTCGCGCGAGCCGGTGGCCGCGCTGCGGGACATGATCCACGGCACCAGCCGACGGCCGACCAGCATCATGATGGCGATAAAGGCCACCACTTTGCCAATGGTGATCCCGAGGTCGAGGGCGAGGGAAGCGAAGCCGACGTTGCCTTTCTCCGCCATACCGGCCACTGCCGGCAGCAGGACCAGCGTCAGGACCATCACCAGGTCTTCCACAATCAGCCAGCCGATGGCGATCTGCCCGCGCTGACTGTCAATAAGCTGTCGCTCCTCGAGGGCACGCAGTAGCACCACGGTACTGGCGGTGGAGAGACACAGGCCAAAGACGATGCCGGTCATCAGCGACCAGCCAAGGGCGGCGGAAAGTGCCATACCCAGCAGCGTCGCCACGGCTATCTGGGCGATGGCCCCGGGAATGGCGATCGACTTTACCGCCATCAGATCTTTCAGGGAAAAATGCAGCCCGACGCCGAACATCAGCAGGATCACGCCGAGTTCTGCCAGTTCAGGAGCCAGTTTGGTATCAGCAACAAAGCCTGGGGTGAAAGGTCCGGCCAGCACGCCCGCTAAGAGATATCCCACCAGAGGAGAAATACGTAGCTTATTGGCAATCATGCCGAGAATAAAGGCGAGCACGAGGCCGCCGACAATGGTGGTGATAAGCGGTGTTGCGTGGTGCATTCCGTCTCCTTTCCAGTGGTGAATCGGTCCATTTTGCTACCCTGTCCGCGTAATAGTTTATGACAAAAACGTTCACTTTGTTTATGAATAATTCTTGAATTGTGCAAAAAAATGCAATTAGGGGATGAAAAGGCACAGAAGGGAAAATCGAGGGAGGAATGCGCGCATCAGGCCGATGGCGCAAGGGGTAACGGCGGCCAACGTTACACTTTGGCCGCCGGATAATCAGGCTTTTTGCCGGTTATCAGGAAGAAATATTGTCAGGAATCCCAGCAGCGGCAGGAAGGCGCAGATTTTATACACCAGGTCGATACTGGTATGGTCCGCCAGCAGGCCCAGCACCGCGGCGCCAAGGCCGCCCATGCCAAAGGCGAAGCCGAAAAACAGACCAGAAACCATACCGATACGTCCCGGCAGCAGCTCCTGGGCATAGACCAGGATAGCGGAGAAGGCCGAGGCGAGGATAAAACCAATGATCACCGTTAAAATCCCGGTCCATTCAAGGCTGGCGTAGGGTAAAACAAGGGTAAAGGGCGCCACGCCGAGGATAGAGCCCCAAATAACATATTTTCGCCCAATCTTATCGCCAACGGGCCCGCCAATCACCGTCCCGGCGGCCACCGCGAACAGGAAGGCAAACAGATGCAGCTGGGCATTTTGCACCGATAAGCCGAACTTATGCATCAGATAAAACGTGTAATAG
>OIFL01000109.1_pt1 | contig 18584 bp, 18 predicted proteins | sample 1581961 | NCBI WGS metagenome assembly OIFL01 (sample SAMN04414079, study PRJEB24778) | human gut metagenome | material: faecal | host: Homo sapiens
TTTGCATCATGCGCAGACGACGGCGACCATAACTCGTGCGCTCGCGGGCAGCGTCAGATGGGTATAAGCGACAGGTCCGGCGCGGCGCTGTGCACCGTCAGGGCGTCGAGGCCGAGCGCCGCCAGCGGCGCCACCAGCTGCTGGCTGGCGAACGGCTGATGAATAGCATCCCGCGCTCTGGCATGGGCCAGACCAAAGTTAAGGACTTCGCGGGTCGGCAGGCTGGCGCCGCTGCGGCCCAGGGCGATCCGCGCATCGGTAAATTCACGCAGCGGGTTCCAGGCATCGGGACGGTTCATACGGAGGCTCCTTGCGGAAGGACGGACAGCAGCGGATGGCGGGCGTCGGTGAGCCGCAGCGTGCCGTGCGGATCGATAATCTGCATCTTCGCCAGCCAGTCGGCGAACTCCGGGGCATGTTTTAAGCCCAGCAGGCGACGGGCGTACAGCGCGTCATGGAACGAGGTGCTCTGGTAATTGAGCATGATATCGTCCGCTCCGGGCACACCGATCAGGAAGGTGAGCCCGGCGGTGCACAGCAGGGTCAGCAGGGTGTCCATATCATCCTGATCCGCTTCCGCGTGGTTGGTATAGCAGACGTCGCAGCCGATCGGCAGGCCCATCAGCTTGCCGCAGAAATGATCCTCCAGCCCGGCGCGAATAATCTGCTTGCCGTCATAGAGATACTCCGGACCGATAAAGCCGACCACGGTATTGACCAGTAGCGGTTCAAAGTGACGGGCGACGGCGTAGGCCCGCGCCTCACAGGTTTGCTGATCGACGCCGTGGTGGGCGTTGGCCGACAGGCAGCTTCCCTGGCCGGTCTCAAAATACATCACATTGTTGCCGAGGGTACCGCGCCTGAGGCTGAGGGCCGCCTCGCGGGCCTCCTGCAGCATGGCAAGATTGATGCCGAAGCCGCTGTTGGCCGCTTCGGTTCCCGCCACCGACTGAAACACCAGATCCACCGGCGCGCCGCGCTCAATCAGCTGCAGCGTATTGGTGACATGGGTCAGAATGCAGGACTGGGTGGGAATGGCGAAGCGCTGAATAATATCGTCCAGCATGACGTTCAGCTGCGCCAGCACCGGTAAGCTGTCGCTGGCCGGGTTGATGCCGATCACCGCGTCCCCGGCGCCGTACAGCAGCCCGTCGAGCATACTGGCGGCGATGCCTTTCAGGTCGTCGGTAGGATGGTTGGGCTGCAGGCGTACGCTGAGGTGGCCGGGCAGGCCGATGGTGTTGCGAAAGCGCGTCACCACCTGGCATTTGCTGGCGGCAAGGATCAGATCCTGATTGCGCATCAGCTTACTGACCGCCGCCGCCATCTCCGGGGTGATGGCGCGGGCGACCCGCTGCAGCGTGGCGGTATCGGTGGCATCGTCCAGCAGCCAGTCGCGGAAATCGCCGACCGTCAGGTGACGCAGGGCGGCAAAGCCCTGCGCATCATGGCTGTCGAGGATCAGGCGAGTCACTTCGTCCTGCTCGTAAGGGATAAGCGGGTTGTCGAGAATGTCGGTCAGCGGCACCTCGGCGAGGGCCATTTTCGCCGCCATCAGCTCTTCGGCTGAGGTGGCGATAACCCCTGCGAGGGCGTCGCCGGAGCGGGCTGGCGACGCTTTCGCCATCAGCGTTTTCAGACTATCAAAGCGCCATACCTGGCCCGATAGCGTGGTTTTATACATGCCGCCTCCTCAGGAGACCGTGCGCAGTTGAGGATCCACTGGCGCCCGTTCACGGGCCGCTGCGGTTTTGCGGAACCACAGGTAGCCGCCGAGCATCATCGCCGCGAAAATCAGCGCCAGCAGCAGGTTATACCAGACCATCGCCACCAGGCAGAGCACCGCCATGCCGAGGGCAAAGGCCGGCGCCAGCGGGTAGAGCGGGGCGCGGAATGGGCGGATCAGCTTCGGCTCGCTACGGCGCAGTTTGAACAGCGCCGCCATGGAAGTGATATACATAACAATAGCCCCAAATACCGACATAGTGACGATACAGGCGGTCAGCGGCATGCCGCTGATGGTGATCAGCGAGTCGGAGAAGATCGCGGCGATACCGACCACCCCGCCGGCGAGGATCGCCAGATGCGGGGTGCGGGTGCGGCGGTTGAGGGTCGCCAGCCCGGCGGGCAGATAGCCGGCGCGGGCGAGGGAGTAGATCTGCCGCGAGTAGCCCATAATGATGCCGTGGAAGGAGGCGACGAGGCCAAACAGCCCCAGCCACACCAGCATATGCAGCCAGCCGCTGCCATTGCCCACGACCGTCTTCATCGCCTGGGGCAGCGGATCGTTAATATTGGACAGCGCGCGCCAGTCGCCGACGCCGCCGGCGAAGACCATCACCCCAATCGCCAGCACCGTCAGCGTCAGAATGCCGCCGCCCAGGGCGCGGGGAATGGTGCGCTGCGGATCTTTGGCCTCTTCGGCCGCCATGGAGGCCCCCTCAATGGCGAGGAAGAACCAGATGGCGAACGGAATGGCGGCGAACATCCCCGGCAGCGCCAGGCCGCTGAAGCTTTCCGCGCCCGCCCAGCCGTTAGTGGTGAAGTGGCTCCAGGAGAAGCCGGGCGCGACCACGCCCATGAACACCAGCTGCTCGAAGATGGCCAGCAGGGTGACGATCAGCTCGAAGGTGGCGGCAATGCCGACGCCGAGAATATTGAGCGTCATAAAGATCACGTAAGCGCCGCAGGCGACCCATTTCGGATCCAGCGCCGGAAACTGCACGTTTAGGTAGGCGCCGATGGCCATGGCGATGGCCGGCGGGGCGAAGACGAATTCAATCAGGGTGGCAAAACCGGCGATAAAACCGCCGGTGGGCCCGAAGGCGCGGTAGGCATAGGCGAAAGGGCCGCCAGCGTGCGGGATGGCGGTGGTCAGCTCGGTAAAGCTGAAAATAAAGGCGCAGTACATCGCGGCGACCGCCAGGGCGACGACCATAAACCCCATCGTGCCCGCCTGCGACCAGCCGTAGCTCCAGCCGAAGTACTCCCCGGATATCACCAGTCCGACGGCGATCCCCCATAAACGAAAACTGCCGAGCGTTCTTTTTAAGGTGGTGGTTTGCTCTGTCATACGTGTTGCCTCGCCAGATAGAAAGGTTCTGAACGACAGGCTGCAAAGAGAGTGCCAGAACGTGGTCCGTCGCGATGAGGCGTCAGCGCGTGGCGCGCCCGCTGGCGCTGCGCAAAAATGGGGCAGGCTGCACGCTGTCGGCGCGTGCCCTGGTGCAGCGGCTTTGCTTTTTCCGCGGCAGCACGGTATAACACTTCTTCTTTTGGATGTTTAGATGTCTATACGTTTATACGCATCATGACCCGGGCAAGCGGGCTGGCGTGAGAAAATAAAATGCAAAGCACAACACAACAACAAGGTGGGCAACTGAAGCGCACCATGAAAACGCGCCATCTGATCATGCTGTCGCTCGGCGGCGTGATTGGCACCGGCTTATTTTTTAATACCGGCTATATCATCTCCACCACCGGCGCGGCCGGGACGCTGCTGGCGTATCTGATTGGCGCCCTGGTGGTCTGGCTGGTGATGCAGTGCCTCGGTGAATTGTCGGTGGCGATGCCGGAGACCGGCGCCTTCCACGTTTACGCGGCGCGCTATCTTGGCCCGGCGACGGGCTATACCGTGGCGTGGCTCTACTGGCTGACGTGGACGGTGGCGCTGGGTTCGAGCTTTACCGCCGCCGGCTTCTGTATGCAGTACTGGTTCCCGCAGGTGCCGGTCTGGATCTGGTGCGTGGTGTTCTGCGCGGTGATCTTCGGCCTTAACATCATTTCGACCCGCTTCTTCGCCGAAGGCGAGTTCTGGTTCTCGCTGGTGAAAGTGATCACCATCATCGCGTTTATTATTCTCGGCGGCGCGGCCATTTTCGGCATCATTCCGATGCAGGATGGCTCCCCGGCGCCGGGCCTGCGCAATATCACCGCCGAAGGCTGGTTCCCGCACGGCGGCCTGCCGATCCTGATGACCATGGTGGCGGTGAACTTCGCCTTCTCCGGGACGGAGCTTATCGGCATTGCCGCCGGGGAGACGGAAAACCCGCATAAGGTTATTCCGGTCGCCATCCGCACCACCATTGCCCGGCTGATTATTTTCTTTATCGGCACCGTGTTCGTGCTGGCGGCGCTGATCCCAATGCAGCAGGCGGGGGTGGAGAAAAGCCCCTTCGTGCTGGTGTTTGAAAAGGTGGGCATCCCTTACGCGGCGGATATTTTCAACTTTGTGATCCTGACGGCGATCCTCTCGGCGGCCAACTCCGGCCTGTACGCTTCCGGGCGGATGCTGTGGTCGCTGTCGAACGAGAAGACGCTGCCGGCCTGCTTTGCCAAAGTCAATAAACGGGGCGTGCCGGTGACCGCGCTGTCGGTGAGTATGCTGGGCGGCGTGCTGGCGCTGTTCTCCAGCGTGGTGGCGCCCGATACGGTGTTTGTGGCGCTGTCGGCGATCTCCGGTTTTGCGGTAGTGGCGGTGTGGTTGAGCATCTGCGCCTCGCACTTTATGTTCCGCCGCCGCCATCTGCAGCAGGGTAAGGCGCTGAGCGATCTGCAGTATCGCGCTCCCTGGTATCCGGTGGTGCCCGTTCTGGGGTTTGTGCTGTGCCTGGTGGCCTGCGTGGGCCTCGCCTTTGACCCGAGCCAGAGAATTGCGCTGTGGTGCGGGATCCCCTTTGTGGCCCTGTGCTATGGTGCCTGGTATCTCACTCGTTCACGGAATATGACTCAGGAGTCCCAACATGTCGCAGACTAACCCGTTCACTGCTCTGCTTGCCGCCCAGCCTTATGTCCTGCTGGACGGCGCCATGGCCACCGAGCTGGAGGCCCGCGGCTGCGATCTGGCCGACAGCCTGTGGTCGGCGAAAGTGCTGCTGGAGAACCCGCAGCTGATCCGCGATGTGCATCTCGACTACTTTCGCGCCGGGGCGCAGGTGGCGATCACCGCCAGCTATCAGGCCACCCCGGCGGGCTTTGCCGCGCGCGGGCTGGATGATGCGCAGTCCCGGGCGCTGATCGGCAAAAGCGTCGAACTGGCGCGCAAAGCGCGCGAGGCGTACCTCGCCGAGAACCCGCAGGCCGGCACGCTGCTGGTGGCCGGTTCGGTAGGGCCGTATGGCGCGTTTCTCGCCGACGGCTCGGAGTATCGCGGCGATTATCAGCGCAGCGCGGCAGAGTTCCAGGATTTCCACCGCCCGCGCGTCGAAGCCCTTCTGGATGCGGGCGCCGACCTGCTGGCCTGTGAAACCCTGCCGTCATTTGCTGAGATCCAGGCGCTGACGGCCCTGCTGCAGGACTATCCCCGCGCCCGCGCCTGGTACTCTTTCACGCTGCGCGACGCCGAACATCTCAGCGATGGGACGCCGCTACGCGAGGTGATGGCTGCCCTGGCGGATAACCCGCAGGTGGTGGCGGTGGGCATCAACTGTATCGCCCTGGAAAATACGCCCGCGGCGCTGGCACATCTGCACAGCCTGACGGCCCTGCCGCTGGTGGTCTATCCTAACTCCGGCGAACATTATGATGCGGTGAGCAAGACCTGGCACCATCATGGCGAAGCCTGCGCCACCCTGGCGGATTATCTGCCGCAGTGGCTGGCGGCCGGGGCGAAGCTGATTGGCGGCTGCTGCCGCACCACGCCGAAGGATATCGCCGCGCTTAACGCGAAGCGCTGAGTTTTGTGCCGGGTGGCGCTGCGCTTACCCGGCCTACATATTGCGCGATCCGTCGCCGCCACCCGGCGCCAACCCTCTGCCACTAACCAACCGCTCAAAACCAACTATCCTTTCCCGCTTTTGTTCTAAAAACGATTCGCTATTAGCCAGAATTTTTAATTACTTCATCTCCCTCCTGATGCCGGAAATACTGCACCTATAACAACTCAGGGGAAGCAGACATTATGGCATTCACATCGCGAATTACTCTTCTGGCGGCGCTGGCTGTCGCCGCCTTCCAGGCGCAGGCGGTCAACGTGACCGTGGCGTATCAAACCTCCGCTGAGCCGGCGAAAGTCGCCCAGGCGGACAACACCTTCGCCAAAACCAGCGGGGCGACCGTCGACTGGCGGAAATTTGACAGCGGCGCCAGCGTGGTGCGCGCTCTGGCCTCCGGCGATGTGCAGATCGGCAATATCGGCTCCAGCCCGCTGGCGGTGGCCGCCAGCCAGCAGGTGCCGATTGAAGTGTTCCTGCTTGCCTCAAAGCTCGGCAACTCCGAAGCGCTGGTGGTGAAGAAAAGCATCACCAAACCGGAAGATCTGATCGGCAAGCGCATCGCCGTGCCGTTTATCTCCACCACCCACTATAGCCTGCTGTCGGCGCTCAAACACTGGGGCATCAAGCCGGGCCAGGTGCAGATTATTAACCTGCAGCCGCCGGCGATTATCGCCGCCTGGCAGCGCGGGGATATCGATGGCGCTTACGTCTGGGCGCCAGCGGTTAACGAACTGGAAAAAGAGGGCAAGGTGTTGACCGATTCCGCGCAGGTTGGGGAGTGGGGCGCGCCGACCCTCGACGTTTGGGTGGTCCGTAAGGACTTTGCCGAGCAGCATCCGGAGATCGTCAAAGCCTTTGCTAAAAGCGCCATCGACGCCCAGCAGCCCTACATCGCCAACCCGGAAACATGGCTGAAACAGCCGGACAACATCAGCAAGCTGGCGCGCCTGAGCGGCGTGCCGGAAGCCGATGTCCCCGGGCTGGTGAAGGGGAACACCTACCTGACCGCCGCTGAGCAGGCGCAGGCGCTGAATGGTCCGGTCAATCAGGCCATCGTCGATACCGCGCGCTTCCTGAAAGAGCAGGGCAAAGTGCCTGCGGCGGGAACCGATTATCGTCAGTACGTCACTGACCGCTTTGTGAAGTAAAGGAGGCGGCGATGCTGCAAATCTCGCATCTTTCCGCCGACTACGGCGGTAAACCGGCGCTGGCGGATATCAACCTGACGCTGGAGAGTGGGGAGCTGTTGGTGGTGCTGGGGCCTTCGGGCTGCGGTAAAACTACCCTGCTGAACCTGATTGCCGGATTCGTGCCCTATCAGCACGGCAGCATCACCCTCGAAGGTCAGCGGGTGACCGGGCCGGGCGCAGAGCGCGGCGTGGTCTTCCAGAATGAAGGTCTGCTGCCGTGGCGCAATGTGCAAGATAACGTGGCGCTGGGCCTCCAGCTGGCGGGCGTGGATAAAGCGCAGCGCCGGCAAGCGGCGGCGCAGATGCTGAAGAAGGTGGGTCTCGAAGGGGCGGAAAAACGCTTTATCTGGCAGCTGTCCGGCGGTCAACGCCAGCGGGTGGGCATCGCCCGGGCGCTGGCGGCGAATCCGCAGCTGTTGCTGCTGGATGAGCCCTTCGGCGCGCTTGACGCCTTTACCCGCGAGCAGATGCAGACATTGCTGCTGAAACTGTGGCATGAGACCGGCAAACAGGTGCTGCTGATCACTCATGACATTGAAGAGGCCATCTTTATGGCCACCGAGCTGGTGCTGCTGTCGCCGGGGCCGGGACGGGTGGTGGAGCGGCTGCGGCTTGATTTTAGCCGTCGCTTTGTCGCGGGCGAATCCTGCCGCAGCATCAAATCCGACCCGCGGTTTATTGAACAGCGGGAATACATTCTGAGCCGGGTGTTTGACCAACGGGAGGCTTTCTCATGAGCGTGGTACTGAACGACAAACCGCGTCAGACGACGCTGAAGTGGCGCTGGCCGCTCTCCCGTCAGCTCACCCTCAGCGTGGCGACTCTGGCGGTATTGCTGGCCGTCTGGTGGGCGGTCGCAGCGCTGCAGCTGATTAGTCCGCTGTTTCTGCCGCCGCCGGGCCAGGTACTGCAAAAGCTTATCACCATCGCCGGGCCGCAGGGCTTTATGGATGCGACGCTCTGGCAGCATCTGGCGGCGAGCCTGACGCGGATCGTCATCGCCCTGCTGGCGGCAGTGCTTATTGGCGTACCGGTGGGGATCGCCATGGGGCTCAACTCGACGGTGCGCGGGATCCTCGACCCGCTGATCGAACTCTATCGTCCGGTGCCGCCGCTGGCCTACCTACCGCTGATGGTGATCTGGTTTGGCATCGGTGAAACCTCGAAGATCCTGCTGATCTACCTGGCGATTTTCGCGCCGGTAGCCATGTCGGCGCTGGCAGGGGTAAAAAGCGCGCAGCAGGTGCGCATTCGCGCCGCCCGTTCGCTGGGCGCCAGCCGGGCGCAGGTGCTGTGGCTGGTGATCCTCCCCGGCGCGCTGCCGGAGATCCTCACCGGGCTGCGCATTGGTCTCGGGGTGGGCTGGTCAACGCTGGTGGCCGCTGAGCTGATCGCTGCCACCCGCGGATTAGGATTTATGGTGCAGTCTGCCGGCGAGTTTCTCGCCACCGATGTGGTGCTGGCGGGGATCGCGGTGATTGCCATTATCGCCTTTTTACTGGAACTGGGTCTGCGCGCGCTGCAGCGTCGCCTGACACCCTGGCATGGAGAAGTACAATGAGTGAACGTCTGAGCATTACCCCGCTGGGGCCCTATATTGGCGCGCAGGTGACCGGGGCGGATTTAACCCGTCCGCTGAGCGACAACCAGTTTGAACAGCTGTATCACGCGGTGCTGCGTCATCAGGTAGTATTCCTGCGCGAGCAAAATATCACCCCGGCGCAACAGCGCGACCTGGCTCTGCGGTTTGGCGACCTGCATATCCATCCGGTCTACCCTCACGCCCCTGGCGTGGAAGAGATTATCGTCCTCGATACCCACAACGATAATCCGCCGGATAATGACAACTGGCATACCGATGTCACCTTTATCGACACGCCGCCCGCCGGCGCCATTCTGGCGGCGAAAGAGCTGCCGACGACCGGCGGTGACACCCTGTGGACCAGCGGCATTGCCGCCTGGGAAGCGCTGTCAGAACCTTTCCGGCAGCTGCTGAGCGGCCTGCATGCCGAACACGATTTCCGCAAATCGTTCCAGGAGTATAAGTACAACAAGACCGAAGCCGAGCATCGGCGCTGGCAGGAAGCGGTGGCGAAGCATCCGCCGCTGCTGCACCCGGTAGTGCGTACCCACCCGGTGACCGGCAAGCAGGCGCTGTTCGTTAATGAAGGGTTTACCACGCGAATTGTCGAGGTGAGTGAGAAAGAGAGCGCAGCGCTGCTGAACTTCCTGTTTGCTCATGTCACTAAACCGGAGTTTCAGGTGCGCTGGCGCTGGCAGCCGAACGATGTCGCTATCTGGGATAACCGGGTGACCCAGCATTACGCCAACGCCGACTATCTGCCGCAGCGGCGGATCATGCACCGGGCGACGATCCTCGGCGATAAGCCGTATTACCGGGCGGGGTAATGCTTGTAGCCGGTTAAGGCATCAGCCGCGAGCCGCGGAGAAAAGCGGATGCTGCATTGCCCGCTGCTTCCCGGAGGCGGCGCCTGGCGCGCCTTTTCCGGGCGACCGATCCGTCGGAAATGGTGTACCGTAGCCCGGCTAAGGCGCAACGCGCCGCAAGCCGGGAAAAAGCGTTTATGCCGATTTTTGCGCACCCAGATGCGCGCCAATATAGCGCTGATAGCGATTGGCCTTCAGGTAGGTGAGATCCACCAGCACCAGACCATCCACGCAGTTATTGAAATCCGGATCGCTGCCGAAATCGATAAACTGCACGCCGCCCGGCTCGCACACTTCCGAGTACTGCTTATACAGCGGCGGGATCGCGCAGCCGAGATTGCCGAGCAGGGACTTCAGCCGGGCCAGGTCGTCGTTGTAATCCTCCCCGCCAAACTGCGCCAGCACATCGGGCAGCGACGCCGGATAAGGGCGACGGGACTCCGCCAGCGGGTGCGTGGCCGGGAACCACAGCCGGTAGAACGCCACCAGCAGATCGCGAGCGGCGGGCGGCAGCCCACCAGAAATCGATACCGGGCCAAACAGATAGCGATAGTGCGGGTAGCGCGCCAGATAAGCGCCGATGCCGGACCACAGGTAGTCCAGCCCGCGTCGACCCCAGTAGCGCGGTTGGATAAAGCTGCGCCCCAGCTCAATGCCGTGCTGCAGGATGTCGTCCATTCGCCCGTCGTAGTGGAACAGACTGGAGCTGTAGATCCCCTCCAGGCCGCGCTTTGCCAGCTGTATTGCCGTCGGTATAAAGCGGTAAGCGCCGACGATCTCGAGGTCTTCTTCATCCCACAGGATCAGATGCAAATAGTCGTCATCATACCCGTCGATATCCCGCCGTTTGCCGCTGCCTTCGCCAACCGCGCGGAAGGCGATTTCCCGCAGGCGTCCCAGCTCGCGCAGCAGCGGCGCCTCCTCCTGACCGTTGCGCTGCCAGAGGTAAATCACTTTGCCATCGGCGGTGCGGCCCAGGCATTCAGCCTTGTGCAGTTCGCGTTTGAGCCGCGCCCGATCTTCCGGGCGGGCGATGGCGCTTTCAGTTTTGAACTGCCCGGGCAGCCCTTTGCGCAGCTGTTCAAGGTGCTGATAGCAGCGGCCGGTAAGTTCGCGAGCGCTGGACTGGGCATCGAACCAGCTCGACCAGGGGATCTGCTGGCCGATGCGCACCGGCAGGCTGCTGTTGCGCCGGCGAAACATCTGCTGCATCAGCAGGAGCAGCGGCAGGTTGTCGGAGACCAGCGTGCTGGCGTAAAACAGGGCGCTGTTGTGGGCGTTAATCCACGCCGGCAGCAGCGGGGCGCGATATTTTGCCGCCAGCTTAATAAAGCCGGAGTGCCATTTTTTATCGCGGATACCGCGACGGGTGAGGCGGGAGACTTCCCCCGCCGGGAAGAAGATCAGCACCCCGCCGGCCTGCAGCTGGTGATCCATCTGCTGCAGCGCCGCTTTAGCGGTGCGGCCATGAATATTATCTACCGGGATAAACAGCGAGCTCAGGGGCTCAAGGTGGGTGAGCATGCGGTTGGTGACCACTTTGACATCGCGGCGCACGCGGGATACCGCATACAGGAGCGCCAGGCCGTCGAGGGTGCCGGTGGGGTGGTTGGCGATAATGACCAGCGGGCCATATTCGGGGATTTGTTCGAGATCGTGCGCCGGGATGGCGCAGCGGATATTGAGGTATTCCAGTACCTGTTCGACCGTATCAAGCCCCTTCAGGTGGCGATGACGATCGGCAAATTGTTGAAACTCTTCCTCATAAAACAGCTTTTTTAACAGTTTCTTTTGCCAGGGGGCGGGCCTCGCCTGAGGCCACAGGTCATCGAGTACGTTGTCGAGACTAAACATAGTGGCTCCTCCTCCGTCCTGCCCAGACAGTAGAAGGTGGAGATGTCGTTCAGATTACAGTTGGGTGAAGATTCGGTCGCAGCAAGCGAGGTTTCCCGGATAGCGGCTAACGCCTCATCCGGGCTACGGTTGGCGCCGATTTGTAGCCCCGGTAAGCGTCAGCGCCACCGGGGAGAGGCTATCGGCGTTCACCGCAGCTAAGATCAAAGCTATCGCCAGCCCAATTTGGGGGATATAGCCCGCGCTGGACATCGCGATGAAAGGTTGAAAATGGCCAATCGATCACCCGGGTGACCCAGCCATGCTTAAGTGGATTGATATGGATGTAATCAACGTGTCGGCGGTAATCATCTTCATCGCGTATGGCATGCTCCCAGAAGCGCGGTTGCCAGAGGGGTTGTCGTTTTAACGTTCTGCTAAAACAGCCTTTGATATCTCTCCAGCGTGAAGAAAAATCGTCATCATTATGAGGTAGTGTCCAGATGCAATGCAGATGTTCAGGCAACACCACCCAGGCATCAATAATAAAGGGGCGATGTTGTTTAACTACGGCGACAGAGTAGCGCAATAATTCTATGTTTTCAGTTAGGTGCATGCTTCTACGGTCTTTAAGGTTAACGGTGAAGAACCAGGTTCCCCCTTTAATGTAATAACGTCGATAAGCCACCACAGGATCTCCTGGAATTCGGTATTTATGATGTGGTTTAACACGTTAGAAGGCGAAATCCGGTACGCCAAGAAGAACGCGCAGAAGATGGAAAGCGGCGTGCAAAATTTTAGCTACAGATATTGTTTAGCGCCTGTCCCCGGATAGCGGCGCAAGCGCCTTATCCGGGCTACGGTGTGGTGGTCGCGATAAATACAGCGCACCGGAGATGAGGTTTGGTAGCCCCGGTAAGCGTCAGCGCCACCGGGGAGAGGGAGGCTTAACGGAGGATGTTTTTCTCGGCCAGGTCGAGGGCGAAATAGCTGAAGATCAGATCGGCGCCCGCGCGTTTGATAGCGCCGAGGCTTTCCAGAACCACTTTCTCTTCATCGATAGCGCCCGCCTGGGCGGCGAATTTGATCATCGCGTATTCCCCGCTGACCTGATAGGCGCCGAGCGGCAGATCGCTGCGTTCGCGGATATCGCGCAGAATATCCAGGTAGGCGCCAGCCGGTTTCACCATCAGGCAGTCGGCGCCCTGGGCTTCATCGAGCAGCGACTCGCGAATGGCCTCCCGGCGGTTCATCGGGCTCATCTGATAGGTTTTCCGATCGCCCTTCAGCGCGGTACCGGCCGCTTCGCGGAACGGGCCGTAGAAGGAGGAAGCGAACTTGGTGGAGTAGGACATAATCGCCGTATTAGTGAAACCGGCGGCATCCAGCGAGCGGCGAATCGCCTGTACCTGTCCGTCCATCGCGGCGGAAGGAGCGATGAAATCCGCCCCGGCGGCGGCGGCGACAACGGCCTGCTTGCCGAGGTTTTCCAGGGTCGCGTCGTTATCCACCCCGTGGTCGCACAGCACGCCACAGTGGCCGTGGGAGGTGTATTCGCAGAAGCAGGTATCGGACATGACGATCATCTCCGGCACCGTGGACTTACAGATCCGCGACATACGCGCCACCAGACCATTTTCATTCCAGGTATCGCTGCCGGTGGCATCGGTGTGATGAGAAATACCAAAGGTCATCACCGAGCGAATGCCGGCATTGGCGATGCGTTCGATCTCGCGCGCCAGATATTTTTCCGGAATGCGCATCACCCCGGGCATGGCCTCGATCGCTTTGTAATCATCAATTTCTTCTTCAACAAAGATCGGCAACACCAGGTCGTTCAAACTCAGTGTTGTCTCTTCAAACAGGGCGCGCAGCGCAGCGGATTGACGCAGGCGGCGGGGGCGAGTGATTAAATCTGTCATGGTTTGCCTGATTTTGTGAAATGAAAGACGTTAGTGTAACTGAAATGGCATGGGGATGTTTCGCCAAAACGATCGTTATGTCGTGTCGGCGAAACCCCCGCGAGCTTACTGGCTGGCCGTCTGCATGTTGGGCTGCGCGCCGCTCAGCTCGCTGACCAGGTCGTTGATGCCATCGCTCATATTGTTGAAGCGGGTTAACGGCGAGCGGGTTACCACCACAAAGGCGCCGACGTTAGCCTGCGGATTCATCGCCATATAGGTGATAAACCCGCCGCCGCCGCCGGTTTTCTGAATAATCCCCGGATGGCCATTCTTCGGCTTCATATACACCCAGCCAAGTCCCAGCGCGTCGGCGCGGCCCGGCACGTCCATACCAATCACCCGGGTCAGTTGGTTACGCTGATAAATCAGCGTCTGCATCCGATCGGCCTGCTGGCTGCGGGTATAGAAATCGGATGACAGGAACTGCTGCATCCAGCGCATCATATCCCCCGGCGTCGAGTAGACTCCGCCGCTGCCGATCGCCGCCAGGGTGTTGTTGCATGGGCTGGCGCCTTTTTCCGGGATCATCAGCCGCTGGCACTGATCCGGTGACGGGGTAAAGGTGGTGTCCTTCATCCCCAGCGGCCGGGTGATCTGTTCTTCAAACAGCTGCGGATAAGGTTTGCCGGCAGCGGTGGAGAGCGCGTCCGCCAGTAAATCAAAGGCCAGGTTGGAGTAGGCTGCCTGTGAGCCCGGCGCGGTCTTCAGGGTCGCGGTAGAGAGCCAGTTCCAGCGCTGCTGGCGGGTCGGCCAGACAAACACCGGACGATGAGCGGCGCCGCCAGGCTGCTCGCGCGGCAGGGCGCTGGTATGGGTTGCGAGGTTAACCAGGGTGATTGGTTTTCCCTGCCAGTCAGGCACCCGGGTACCCGGCGGGGCGTATTTGCTCAGCGGATCGTTGAGTTTCACCACCCCCTGGTCGAGCAGCTTCACCAGCATCTCGCTGGTCATCAGTTTGCTGAGGGAGGCGATACGGATCACCGAGTCGAGCTGCGGGTGCTGATTATTCCCCGGGCGGGTTTCGCCAAAGCTGCGAAAAACACGCTGATTGCCATCGATAACCACCAGCGCCATGCCGGTGGCGCCGCTGCCGTAGTAGATATGATTGGCGTAACGATCGACCACATCCGAGGCGAAAACCGGGTCAACGGTAGGCTGTGCGGCCTGCACCGAGGTCCACGACGCCGCGCACAGCGCAGCAAAAATGAGCAAACTACGTTTCAACGGAGATCATCCATTAAATAAATAAAAAAGAAGAGGGTATTTATACTACGAAGTGGCGCAGAACAAAGCGGGATTCACGACATTCCTGCAGGAAAAAGGTAACGGTGCGTAAAAAAGACTTTTTTACGCTTTCGGATACCGGCTTTTTTCGCCGGCGCGTATGATGACCGTTTGGCTGAAGGTTTGCGGGAGAAAACAATGGCGGCTCAACGGGTAGTGATGGTCGTGGATATGCAAAACGGCGTGTTCGCCACGCCGCGTCTGGCGCGCGAGCGCTGCGTCGCGCAAATTAATCGTCTGGTGCGCGCGGCGGATAAAGTGATTTTTATTCAGCATGATGAGGCCGGCGGCCTCGAAGCCGGCAGCGAAGGCTTCGCCCTGCTCCCTGAGCTGGAACAGCCGGCCGGCGCGCTGTATGTCACCAAAACCGCCTGCGACGCCTTCTACCACACCTCGCTGGAGCAGGTGCTGCGGGAACACGACATTCAGCAGTTCGTCATCTGCGGTTGCGCCACCGACTACTGCCTCGACACCACCATTAAAAACGGCGCCAGCCGCGGGTACGGCATTGTTATCGCGGAAGATGCCCACACCACCGCCAACCGCCCCGCCGCGCAGGCCGCGACGCTGATCGCCCACTACAATGAGGTGTGGCGTACGCTGACCGTTCCTGGCAATCCTTTACAGGTGAAACCCACAGAAACAATTCTGCACGTCTGGCAGCAGAACTAAGCTGTTGATATCCGGTCTTATCATCCGTCTGCCCCGCGAGAGCGCTTTCACGCGGCGGCCGACGTATGCGTCGTATACAGCAATAGCAGAACGATAAGAAGTTAGCAGGAGACAATGATGTTTAAATCTTTTTTCCCCAAACCGGGGCCGTTTTTTATTTCTGCCTTTATCTGGTCGCTGCTGGCGGTGATCTTTTGGCAGGCGGGCGGCGGCGACTGGCTGCTGCGGGTCACCGGAGCATCGCAAAATGTGGCGATCAGCGCGGCGCGCTTCTGGTCGCTCAACTATCTGGTGTTCTACGCTTACTATCTGTTTTGCGTCGGCGTGTTTGCGCTGTTCTGGTTTGTCTACTGCCCGCATCGCTGGCAGTACTGGTCGATTCTCGGCACGTCGCTCATCATCTTCGTCACCTGGTTTCTGGTGGAAGTCGGGGTGGCGATCAACGCCTGGTATGCGCCGTTCTACGACCTGATCCAGAGCGCGCTGGCCACCCCGCATAAGGTCAGCATCAACCAGTTTTATCATGAGATCGGCATCTTTCTCGGCATCGCGCTCATCGCGGTGATCATTGGCGTGATGAACAACTTCTTCGTCAGCCACTACGTCTTCCGCTGGCGCACGGCGATGAACGAACACTATATGGCCCACTGGCAGCATCTGCGCCATATCGAAGGCGCCGCGCAGCGTGTGCAGGAAGATACCATGCGCTTTGCCTCCACCCTGGAAGATATGGGCGTGAGCTTTATCAACGCGGTGATGACCCTGATCGCCTTCCTGCCGGTGCTGGTGACGCTCTCCGAACACGTTCCCGACCTGCCCATCGTCGGTCACTTGCCGTATGGCCTGGTGATTGCCGCGATCGTCTGGTCGCTGATGGGGACCGGCCTGCTGGCGGTGGTGGGGATTAAGCTGCCGGGTCTGGAATTTAAAAACCAGCGCGTGGAAGCGGCCTATCGTAAAGAGCTGGTCTACGGCGAGGACGATGAAACCCGCGCCACGCCGCCGACGGTGCGCGAGCTGTTCAGCGCGGTGCGCCGCAACTATTTCCGTCTCTATTTTCACTATATGTACTTCAATATCGCCCGCATTCTCTATCTGCAGGTGGATAACGTTTTCGGCCTTTTCCTGCTGTTTCCGTCGATCGTTGCCGGTACGATTACCCTCGGGCTGATGACGCAAATTACCAACGTCTTCGGCCAGGTGCGCGGCTCGTTCCAGTACCTGATTAGCTCGTGGACGACGCTGGTGGAACTGATGTCCATCTACAAACGTCTGCGCAGTTTTGAACGCGAGCTGGACGGCAAGCCGCTGCAGGAAGCGATCCCGACATTACGTTAATTAAGACAAGGAAGCATGATGGCCGCACGTTTATCGCGCATTATTCCCGGTTCATTGACGCTGTTGGCGGCCATGGTGCTGAGCGCCTGTACCAGCCAGCAGGCCCCGACGCTGAAAAAGGGCGAGAAGCCCGTTGACGTGGCGTCGGTGGTGCGGCAGAAAATGCCCGCCAGCGTCAAGGATCGGGAGGCTTGGGCGCAAGCCATCCCCACCGCCTTTGACAGCCAGAAGCTGGCGCCGACGGAAGAGAATGTCTGCTCGGTGCTGGCGGTCGCGCAGCAGGAGTCTAACTATCAGTCCGATCCGGTGGTGCCGGGGTTGAATAAAATCGCCTGGCAGGAAATTGACCGCCGGGCGGAAAAAATGCACATTCCGCCGTTTCTGGTCCATACCGCGCTGAAGATCACCTCGCCAAACGGTAAAAGCTATAGCGACCGTCTGGACAATGTGAAGACGGAAAAGCAGCTGAGCGCCATTTTTGATGACTTTATCGGGATGGTGCCGATGGGGCAGAAGCTGTTCGGTTCACTTAACCCGGTGCACACCGGGGGGCCGATGCAGGTCAGCATTGCATTTGCCGAGCAGCACACCTCCGGCTACCCGTGGAAAATGAACGGGACGGTGCGCCAGGAGGTCTTCAGCCTGCGCGGTGGCCTGTGGTTTGGCACCTATCATCTGTTGAATTACCCGGCCAGCTACAGCGTGCCGCTGTACCGCTTTGCCGACTTCAACGCCGGCTGGTATGCCAGCCGTAACGCCGCCTTCCAGAACGCGGTGGTGAAAGCCAGCGGGGTGAAACTGGCGCTCGACGGCGACCTTATCCGCTACGACAGCGAGGAACCGGGCAGCACCGAGCTGGCGGTGCGTCGTCTGGCGGGCCAGTTGGGAATGAGCGACAGCGAGATCCACAGCCAGTTGAAAAAGGGCGACAGCCTGGCGTTTGAGAAGACCGACCTTTATCAGCAGGTTTTCCGCCTCGCCGAGAAAAGGGCGGGCAAGACTCTGCCGCGGGAGATGTTGCCAGGGATCCAGCTTGAGAGTCCGAAAATTACCCGTAATCTGACGACGGCGTGGTTTGCAAAACGGGTTGATGAGCGGCGGGCAAATTGTATGGCGCGGCGTTAACGGCGCTGACGCCAGCGCACAATGAGCGCCAGCAGCCCGATGAACGAGCAGCCGATCAGGAAAGGGATCAGGCCAAAGAGGGTGCCAACGGGGAGACTGATGTCGACTTGCGGACGGCTGGCGTCCTGCGTTTGCATCAAGCGTTCAAATACCCCCGGAGCGTGGATCAGCATGCTGAGCATCTGCGCGCCGGCCCAGCAGCAGACTAGCACGAACAGGCCGTAGGCGACATGGCTGCCGGTCAGCGCCCCTCTTTTTTTATTTCCCAAAAGCGATTTTGAAAAACTGAATTCAGCCATAGGCCCTCCCACCTCTGTACTGCTGGTTTTTTCTCCAGCTCTATGGCAGGTATTCTGGCAGTGAGGGGCCATTGTCAGTATCAGATTGCTGGTAATTGCCGTCCAGGAATAATCCTGTTTTCGCTGGTGTGTTAACCGCGCCACAGGAAGGGAAAAGGGAGACCGGCGTCGCAATCCAGCAACATTCTCCATATCGCTACAGACCGCCGCGGGCGGCTATGCGAAGATGCGTTTTTTGCTGTTGGAGGCCGCATGAAGCTCACTGATAAAATTCGCCGCGACTGGCACTACTACGCGGTGGCGCTGGGGTTAATTTTTATTCTTAATGGCGTGGTGGGGCTGCTGGGGTTTGAGACGCAGGGCTGGCAATCCTACGCCGTCGGTCTGGTCACCTGGGTGATAAGCTTCTGGATTGCGGGCTTTGTGATCCGCCGCCGCCCGGCAGAAGAGGCCTGAGGCCGCCGCTGCCAGGCGGGGTAAAACGCGTTTTAGTTCATGGAGGTTTTCAGCGCCCGGTCGGCGGCATGGCGCTCCAGCGCCAGCTCAATCAGGCGGGTGATCAGACTGGTGTAATCGAGGCCGCTGGCCTGCCACAGCTTCGGATACATACTGATATTGGTGAAGCCCGGCAGGGCGTCGATCCCCCTCCTCACACCCTCACTGTCAGCCATGCGTCACACGTCGGCGCGAGCCGCGCCGCCGACCACCCTGCTCCAG
>OIFL01000114.1_pt1 | contig 17907 bp, 19 predicted proteins | sample 1581961 | NCBI WGS metagenome assembly OIFL01 (sample SAMN04414079, study PRJEB24778) | human gut metagenome | material: faecal | host: Homo sapiens
GGAGCTGGGGGTTGGGTGTTATCCTGTGCTGGCGGCGGCACGCCATATCGACCGACTGCAAAAGCTCGATTTGCCCGGCGTCACCTGTCGGTCAGTCGATCTTAATCAGCCGCAGGCTCTGCCTGCACTGCTCGCCGGCATCGATACCCTTTATTATCTGGTACACGGTATGGGCGAAGGCGGCGATTTTATCGCCCATGAACGCCGGGTGGCCACGCATGTGCGCGATGCCCTGCGTCAGTCGTCAGTGCGCCAGGTGATATTTCTCAGTTCGCTGCAGGCCCCGGCGCAGGAACAATCTGACCATCTGCGCGCCCGCCAGGTGACCGGTGAGGTCCTGCGTGAGTCGGGCGTGCCGGTGACCGAACTGCGGGCCGGGATTATCGTCGGCGCCGGCTCTGCCGCCTTCGAGGTGATGCGCGATATGGTTTATAACCTGCCCGTGCTGACCCCTCCGCGCTGGGTTCGTTCACGTACTACCCCTGTCGCGCTGGAAAACCTGCTCGTTGACCTGGTTGAGCTGCTGAATCATCCGTCCAACGCGCATCGCGTCTTCGAAGCCGCCGGTCCGGAGGTGTTAAGCTATCAGCAGCAGTTTATCCACTTTATGGCCGTCAGCGGTAAACATCGCCCGCTCATTCCCATTCCCCTGCCGACGCGCTGGATCTCAGTGTGGTTTCTTAACGTTATCACCTCGGTGCCGCCTACCATCGCCAGGGCGCTGATTCAGGGGCTGAAGCACGATCTGATCGCCGACGACCGGGCGCTGCGAGCGCTGATCCCGCAAACGCTGATCCCCTTCGATCAGGCGGTTCGCCGCACGCTGAAAGAAGAAGAGCAGCTGGTAAACTCCAGCGACTGGGGCTACGACGCCCAGGCTTTCGCCCGCTGGCGACCGGAGTACGGCTACTATCCGAAACAGGCAGGCTGCACCGTCGCCACTCCGGCGAGCCGCGAAGCCTTGTGGCAGGTCGTTAACCAAATCGGCGGGAAAGAGGGATATTTTTTCGGCAATCTGCTGTGGAAAGCCCGTGGTGCGATGGACCTGCTGGTCGGCCATCGGTTAGCCAAAGGACGGCCGCAGCGCGACTATCTGCAAACCGGCGATACGGTCGACAGCTGGAAGGTAATTATCGTGGAGGAAGAAAAACAGCTCACCCTGCTGTTCGGTATGAAAGCGCCGGGGCTGGGCCGGTTAAGCTTTACGATAAACGATAAAGGCGACCATCGCGAACTGGACGTGCGCGCCTGGTGGCACCCGCACGGTATGCCCGGACTGATCTACTGGCTGCTGATGATCCCGGCGCACCTGTTTATTTTCCGCGGTATGGCGCAACGCATCGCCCGGCTGGCCGAACAAATCTCAGGCAGAGACCAAGGATAAGCATTATTCTTTCATGATTCTCATTGCATAGTCGGGAGAATCACGGAAAAATGCGCACGAAATTCTTTTCTGGGACAGTAGAGTGATATGAAGGTACTGGTTACCGGTGCGACCAGCGGATTAGGCCGCAACGCAGTGGAATATCTGCGCAATAAGGGCATCAGCGTGAGAGCCACCGGGCGCAACGAAGCGATGGGTAAGCTTCTGAGCAAAATGGGGGCGGAATTCATCCCGGCGGATTTAACCGAGCTGGTCTCTTCGCAGGCTAAAGTGATGCTCGCCGGTATCGATACCCTGTGGCACTGCTCAAGCTTTACCTCGCCCTGGGGCACGCAGCAGGCTTTCGATCTCGCTAACGTCCGCGCCACCCGCCGCCTCGGCGAGTGGTCTGTAGCATGGGGCGTACGCAATTTCGTTCATATCTCTTCGCCCTCGCTCTATTTTGATTATCACCACCATCGCGATATTCAGGAAGATTTCCGCCCGCACCGCTTCGCCAACGAGTTTGCCCGCAGCAAGGCGGCCAGCGAAGAGGTGATCAACCTGCTGGCGCAGGCCAACCCGCACACCCGTTTTACCATTCTGCGTCCGCAGAGCTTGTTCGGGCCGCACGATAAAGTCTTTATTCCCCGGCTGGCGCAAATGATGCAGCATTATGGCAGCGTCCTGTTGCCGCGGGGCGGCAGCGCGCTGGTCGATATGACCTATTATGAAAATGCCGTCCACGCGATGTGGCTGGCGAGCCAGCCGGCGTGCGATCATCTTCCCTCCGCCCGCGCGTGGAATATCAGCAACGGCGAACCGCGCACCCTGCGCAGTATCGTGCAGAAACTGATCGACGAGCTGGGCATCAAATGCCGGATCCGCTCAGTCCCCTACCCGATGCTGGATATTATCGCCCGCAGCATGGAGCGTTTTGGCGATAAAACGGCCAAAGAGCCGGCCTTTACCCACTACGGCGTCTCGAAACTGAATTTTGATTTTACGCTCGATATCACTCGCGCGCAGGATGAGCTGGGTTATCAGCCGGTGGTGACGCTGGACGACGGGATTGTGCGTACCGCCGCCTGGCTGCGCGACCACGGTAAACTTCACCGCTAACCCTGACCATACTTTTCTAACAGCGCCTCGGCTATCGCTTCGGTTTGCGCATCTGCTACGCCATCCCAGCGCTGGGGGCGGAAGTGCATCTGGAAGGCGGTAATCACTCGTTTTTTCTGCGCGGGAGTCATCTCCGGCGTGACCTGATAGCCGTAGCGCGCCAGCAAATCCAGTACTACCTCAGGGTCCACTGGCTCACTGGCCGGGCGCCCGTTCAGATAGAAAGCCACCCGCTGCTCGTCCGGCCAGGCGCCAATCCCCTGCTGCGCCAGCTGTTGCCAGGGGAACAACGGTCCCGGATCGTCTTTGCGCTGCGGGGCGATATCGGCATGGGCTACCACGTTCTGCGGCGCGATGTGGTAGCGGGTGATAATATCGCGCGCCAGCGGGATCAGGGCCGCGATCTGCTCCGGGTGAAAGGGGGTAAAGCTTTTACCCCCCGCGGTCTTCTGCCAGCCGCGGTTTTCCAGTTCAATACCAATGGAAGTATCGTTGATGCGCGTGCTGCCGCGCCAGTAGCTCACCCCGGCGTGCCAGGCCAGATCCTCTTCCGGCACCAGCTGCCAGATCCGCGGTTTATGGTGGTGGCGCGGCGGCTGTTCAGGAATTAAATAGTGGGAGCTGACCTCTTTATCAGTCAGGGTTGCCAGGGAGACATCAAAATTATCTGCGGTATAGTGGATAACCAGCACTTTTATGCGCGGATAGGCCGCCTGCGCCGGATGGCGAGTGTCCAGCTGATATCCGTCGCGATCGATGATGCCTTTTTCCCCCGCGCAGCCGGCCAGCAGTAGCGCCAACAGGAGTACATGGGCAATCCGTTTCATCCCTTCTCCCTTGCCCGGCAGCGTCTACGGGTTAATAAGACCATTGATTACGTCCTTTATTTTTAGCCTGGTACAACGCACTGTCCGCCCGGGCGATCAGCGTCTCCATCGGGACCGTGCCGTCGGAAGCCACCACGCCCATGCTGACGGTCACTACCGCCGCCACTGCAGAGGCTTCATGCGGCAAGGCCGCGTCGTGGATTTTCTGCTGAATGCGCTCGGCAATGACGGTGGCGTGCGCTAAGGAAACCCCCGGCAGCGACACGACAAACTCCTCGCCGCCGTAGCGGGCCACCAAATCGTCCTCAGCCCGCACCGCCATTTTAAGCACCTGCGCGACAGACGATAAGCAGTCATCGCCGGCCTGATGGCCGTAATGGTCGTTATAACGCTTAAAGTAATCGACATCGATCATGATCAGCGCTAACGGCGCTTTTTGCTCCCAGAGCTGCGCCAGAAAAGCATTCAGTGCCCGGCGATTGGCCGTTCCGGTTAAGGCATCCCGGTTAGCGATACTTTCCAGCCGCTGGATAAGCTGCATATTTTCCTGATGCGTATCCCAGGCTTCATCATACCAGCGCTGCAGAATACGCCGTCCATAAAGCAAAATCGCGGTGAAAATAGCCCATAAGGTCAAAAAACGAAATTCACCGTCATAGTGAATCTGCACCCCTGCCAGCAAGGCGGTCACCCACATTGGGAGCATAAAGGCGATAATACCGGGCCAGTGGTGATAGAGCGCGGTGAGGCCGGTGGTCATTAAAATCACCAGCAGCGGCCAGGCGAAGGGCAAGGTCCAGAAAAAGATAAAACAGTAATTACTCAGGGACCAGCACAGGCTGAGCGCCAGCAGCAGCCCGGTGATGATATTCAGCGTATATCGCCCCTGCGCCAGCCGCGGCGTGACGGCAATAATCACTAAAATGGCCGAAATAATAATAACCGCGATCAGCGCCACTTCGATATAAGGAATAACCGCCCGGTGCGTCAGTAACTTCTTATCAAAATAGGTAAAGATAAAATTGCGGAAGAAAATCATTAACGCAAAAGCGATATTGACAAAGGCCAGCCAGGGCATACTCATGGACAGCGCATGGCGCTGAACATTATCTTTAGTGGCCCACAACGCGGCTCGCTGCTGCCGGGCCCGCTCTCGCTTATTTGTTAACATCTTATCTCCCTGGTGACCTGCATGACCATGGGTGCAGCCCCTGCTGTTCTATATGATAAACCATGTTACCGGGAATGTCTGTCAGCGTCCCGGCCCCTTCTCCTGCGTGCGCCTCAGCTAATTTTCAGCTAACCACAGTAAAAAAAGGTCTTGCGTCGCCTCAATGTTCATTCCGCAAAAAAAAGCAAGCATTATCAATGAGAACCTCGTCATCTTTTCTTTAAAAAAGAGTTAACTAGCCGTCATAAAATTGCAGTATTTTGCTTGAAAAAAAAGCAGTGTTAGTACAATCTGAAATCGCTCATTGGTGAGTTAAAACAAGAGCATGATGATAGCAAAATAAACAATGGAGTCTAAAAATATGAAATATGCAGCTTTAGTGGCAGGTGCAGCATTGTTTTTAACGGCGAACGCCTTCTCCGCTGAGATTTTAACGAAAGAAGCCTTTAATAAGGTCCATACGCAATATACCAAAATCGGCACCATTTCCTCTACCGGCCAGACTGCGCCGAGCGATGCCCGTGAAGAGCTGATTAAAAAAGCTGATGAAAAAGGCGCGGATGTTATCGTGCTCTCTTCCGGGAACACGGATAAAAAACTGCACATTTCCGCTAATATCTATAAGAAGAAATAACTAATCTTATCTCTCAAGAAACACTACCCTGTTTCCGGGGTAGTGTTTCTTGTTTATGCAAAGCCATAATTTATTTTTATCCCGCCGTGATTTTTTCTGCCTGAAAACCGCCGTCATCCCCCTGCTGATTTCCAGCCCTAAGGCTGTAGCCACATCAAGGTCTTAGCTCTTTGCGTCAAGTACAATCCGCACGCTATACGCTATGCTTTAACGGAAACTGAAAACGTAGTTCGCTTATAAGGAAATCATCATGCGCTACAAACTTCTTGCTGTACTTCTCCCTTGCGCGCTGGCGCTCAGCGCCTGTACGACCGTCACCCCGGCCTATAAAGATAATGGTACCCGCAGCGGCCCCTGTGTCGAAGGCGGCCCTGACGACGTAGCGCAAAAATTCTATGACACTCAGATCCAGAACCGCACTCAGGATCCGGCGGCGCTGCGCCCCTATCTGAGCGACGGACTGGCGCAGTTACTCAATGACGCCCGCCAGGATCCGGCCAACAGCAAACTGCTGCAGGCTAACCCGTTCTCCAGCAGCAGCACCCCAGCAGACAGCGCCGTGGTCGCCAGCGCCTCCACCATCCCGAACCGTGCTGCGCGCAATATTCCGCTGCGCGTCGAACTGAAACAGGGCACCCAGAGCTGGAAAGATGAAGTGCTGATGATCCAGGAAGGTCAGTGCTGGGCTGTCGATGACGTCCGCTATCTCGGCAACAACAGCCATGCGCCAGCCGGGACGCTGCGACAGAGTCTGGAGAAACGCTGATTCCGGAGTTGAAGCCACCCCGCTGAAACGATAACCCCGGTAAAATGTCGGTATTCGCCCCGAGAATGCCGACATTTACGCCCCCCTCACCCACCAGGCAATATTTTGTGCTAACTTTAAAGCTAAACGTGGTTTAGATTTAACTTTTAACGCATAAATATTGCATAACTATTCTGCCAAAGGTACTATTTGCGGCCTCAATAGCTATTCGTATCAGACTGCCCAGATGAGTATTAAACTAAACGGCATTAATTGCTTCTACGGCGCACACCAGGCGCTGTTCGACATCACGCTGGATTGCCCGCAGGGGGAAACGCTGGTGCTGCTCGGCCCCAGCGGTGCCGGGAAGAGCTCGCTGCTGCGCGTACTCAACCTGCTGGAGATGCCGCGGTCCGGTTCGTTATCCATCGCCGGCAACCAATTCGACTTCACCAAAGCGCCGTCCGATAAAGCGATTCGCGAGCTGCGTCAGAACGTCGGCATGGTCTTCCAGCAATACAACCTGTGGCCGCACCTGACGGTACAGCAGAACCTGATCGAAGCCCCCTGCCGCGTACTGGGGTTAAGCAAGGATCAGGCGCTGGCTCGCGCAGAGAAACTGCTGGAGCGTCTGCGTCTGAAGCCTTACAGCGATCGCTACCCGCTGCATTTATCCGGCGGCCAGCAGCAGCGTGTGGCTATCGCCCGCGCGCTGATGATGGAGCCGCAGGTCCTGCTGTTCGATGAGCCTACCGCGGCGCTTGACCCGGAAATCACGGCTCAGATCGTCAGCATCATTCGCGAGCTGGCTGAAACCGGCATCACCCAGGTTATCGTCACCCACGAAGTTGAAGTGGCGCGCAAGACGGCCAGCCGGGTGGTGTATATGGAAAATGGCCATGTCGTCGAGCAAGGGGATGCCTCCTGCTTCACGCATCCGCAAACTGACGCGTTTAAAAACTATCTTTCACATTGATGTTTTTCGGGGAAATGACGATGAAAAAAGTACTGATTGCCGCCCTGCTCGCAGGCATGAGCCTCTCCGCTTCCGCCGCGCAGACCATTCGTTTCGCCACCGAAGCCTCCTACCCTCCGTTTGAGCTGGTGGACGCCAACAACCAGATCGTCGGTTTCGATGTCGATCTGGCGAATGCGCTGTGTAAAGAGATTGACGCCACCTGTACCTTCACCAACCAGGCCTTTGACAGCCTGATCCCGGGACTGAAATTCCGCCGTTTCGACGCGGTCATGGCCGGGATGGACATCACGCCGGAGCGTGAAAAGCAGGTGCTGTTCTCTACCCCGTATTATGACAACTCGGCGCTGTTCGTCGGTCAGCAGGGTAAGTTCACCAGCATTGACCAGCTGAAGGGCAAAAAAGTGGGCGTGCAGAACGGCACCACCCACCAGAAATTCATCACCGATAAACATCCGGAAATTACTACCGTTCCTTACGACAGCTACCAGAATGCGAAGCTGGACCTGCAGAACGGTCGTATTGACGCGGTCTTTGGCGATACCGCCGTGGTCACCGAATGGCTGAAGAGCAATCCGAAGCTGGCGGCCGTGGGCGACAAAGTGACCGACAAAGCCTATTTCGGCACCGGGCTGGGCATTGCCGTGCGTCAGGGCAACACCGACCTGCAGCAGAAATTTAACGCTGCGCTGGAAAAAGTGAAGAAAGACGGCACTTACCAGACCATCTATAACAAATGGTTCCAGAAGTAAGACTGAATGAACGAAATTTTTCCATTAGCAAGCGCCGCCGGGATGACCGTCGGCCTTGCCGTTTGCGCGCTCGTCATCGGCCTGGTCCTGGCGATGCTCTTTGCGGTACTGGAGTCAGTGAAATGGCGCCCGGTAGCCTGGCTTGCAACCGGCATTGTGACCATCCTGCGCGGACTACCGGAAATTCTGGTGGTGCTGTTTATCTATTTCGGCTCTTCCCAGCTGCTGCTGACGCTCTCTGACGGTTTCACCATCCCGCTCGGGTTCACGCAGATCCCGGTGCAGATGCAGATTGAGAACTTTGACGTCAGTCCGTTCCTCTGCGGGGCGATCGCCCTGTCGCTGCTGTATGCCGCCTACGCCTCGCAAACGCTGCGCGGCGCGCTGAAAGCCGTTCCGCAGGGCCAGTGGGAGTCCGGCCAGGCGCTGGGGCTGTCGAAAGCGGCCATATTCTTCCGTCTGGTGATGCCGCAGATGTGGCGCCATGCTCTGCCCGGCCTCGGTAACCAGTGGCTGGTGCTGCTGAAGGACACCGCGCTGGTGAGCCTGATCAGCGTCAACGATCTGATGCTGCAGACCAAAAGCATCGCCACCCGCACTCAGGAACCCTTTAACTGGTATATCATTGCGGCGGCAATCTATCTCGTCATCACCCTGTTGAGTCAATACATCCTTAAGCGGATTGACCAGCGTGCGACGCGCTTCGAACGGAGACCAGGCTGATGCTCGACTACTTACCCGAACTGCTGAAAGGGCTTCATACCAGCCTGACGCTGACCGTGGCGTCGATTATCGTGGCGCTGATCCTGTCGCTGATTTTTACCATTATCCTGACGCTGAAGACGCCGGGGCTGGTGTGGATAGTCCGCGGCTATATCACCCTGTTTACCGGTACGCCGCTGCTGGTGCAGATCTTCCTGATTTACTACGGCCCCGGACAGTTTCCTTCGCTGCAGGATTATCCGTGGCTGTGGCATCTTATCTCTGAACCGTGGCTGTGCGCTCTGATCGCCCTGTCGCTCAACAGCGCCGCCTACACCACTCAGTTGTTTTATGGCGCCATCCGGGCGATCCCCGACGGGCAATGGCAGTCGTGCAGCGCACTGGGGATGAGTAAAAAGGATACCCTGGCGATCCTGCTGCCGTATGCCTTTAAGCGCGCGCTGTCGTCCTATTCCAACGAAGTGGTGCTGGTCTTTAAGAGTACCTCTCTGGCCTACACCATCACCCTGATGGAAGTGATGGGCCACGGCCAGCTGCTGTACGGACGGACCTACGACGTGATGGTGTTCGGCGCCGCCGGGATTATCTATCTCATCGTCAACGGGCTGCTGACGCTGCTGATGCGGCTGGTGGAGCGCAAAGCGCTAGCCTTCGAGCGGCGTAATTAGCGCCTGGCGTATTTTGCATAATAAGTGAACAACAAGACGGACAAGTCTAATACCTGTCCGTCTTTTTTTATATCAAATAAAATACTTAATCATTTTTATTGCATACAAATTCATTTAATGGCATTGTCACCCTATGCCGCAAACACGGCGAATAATCATAAGATTGACAGACGGGAGTTCCACGATGAAAAAGTTAGTTCTGGCTGCACTGCTCACCACGTTCACCTTCGGCGCCGCCGCCGCGGAGAAAATCAGCTTCGGCGTGTCCGCGACCTATCCGCCGTTTGAATCGATGGACGCTAATAACCAGATTGTCGGCTTTGATATCGATCTGTGGGACGCGATTGCGAAGAAAATGCATATCAGCTACGAATTAAGGCCGATGGATTTCGGCGGCCTGATCCCCGGTCTGCAGTCGCGTAATCTGGACGTGGCGATGGCGGGAATAACGATTACCGATGCGCGCAAGCAGGTCGTGGACTTCAGTGAAGGATATTATAATGCCGATCTGTTAATAGCCGTGAAAAGTACCGACAATTCCATTGTTAAATTCAGTGATTTGACCGGGAAAAAAGTCGGCCTTAAGCAGGGGACGGCGGCAGCCAGCTTTATGAAAAGCAAATATAAAGCGAATTATATCGAGTTCCCGAATATCGATAACGCTTACCTTGACCTGCAGGCCGGTAATCTCGATGCCGTCGTTCATGATTCGCCAAATGTCCTTTACTACGTGAAGACGGCGGGTAATGGCAAGGTCAAATCCACCGGGGAGACGGACAGCATTCTGCCACAGCAATATGGCTTTGCGATGCAGAAAAACAGCAGCCTGACGCCAAAAGTGAACCAGGCTCTGCAGGCCCTGCGTGCCGATGGTACCTACGACAAGATTTACGTAAAGTGGTTTGCTAAACAGCCGAAATAACCCTGCCAGGTCGGAGCGATCCGACCTCATTTCTTCTTGACGGGTAGAATGATGAATTTTGACAGTCGCTATATTTGGGATGCTTTACCGCTGCTGATGCAGGGCTTGCAGCTGACGCTGATTATCTCTTTGTCCGGTTTGTTAGGTGGGTTAATCATTGGCTTGCTGGCGGGAACCTGCCGCGCATTAGGCGGAACAATATCAAAAACGGTATCGCTGGTGTTTGTGGAATTAATCCGTGGAACGCCGATCATGGTGCAGGTGATGTTTATCTACTTCGCCCTGCCGATGGTGTTGCCAGTGCGTATTGACCCGGTTCCTGCCGCAATTATTACCATTGTGATTAACTCCGGCGCTTATATAGCGGAGATCACCCGGGGCGCGATTCTGTCGATCAATAAAGGTTTTAAAGAAGCCAGCCTGGCGATGGGGTTATCGCCACGCAGCACCCTATTACATGTCATTATGCCGCTGGCTTTTCGGCGAATGATCCCGGCATTAGGCAATCAGTGGATTATCAGTATAAAAGATACCTCGCTCTTTATTGTGATTGGCGTGGCAGAATTAACCCGCCAGGGACAAGAGATTATTGCCGGTAACTTTCGGGCGCTGGAGGTGTGGACGGCGGTGGCGATGATTTATCTGTTTTTGACATTGTGTCTGAGCTTCCTGCTGAAACAACTTGAGAAAAGGATCCATATTTTATGAGCATGGTTGAATTTAGCGCGGTGGCGAAAAACTTCGGCGCCACTCAGGTGCTCCACGATATCAATTTAAAGATTGAAGCGGGCGAGGTGGTGGTGATCATTGGCCCCTCCGGCTCGGGAAAATCGACCCTGTTACGCTGCATTAACAAGCTGGAGGAGATCTCCTCGGGAACGCTGCTGGTGGCGGGCATGCATATTACGGATCCGCACGCGAATGAGTGTGATATTCGCCGCGAAGCCGGTATGGTGTTTCAACAGTTTCATTTGTTCCCGCATCTGACCGCCCTTGAGAATGTCATGTTCGGTCCGGTTCGCGTGCGTAAGCAGAGTAAGGCCGCGGCGCGGGAGCAGGCGCTGGCGTTGCTGGACCGCGTGGGTCTGCGCGAACGCGCCAACCACTATCCGGCAGAGCTCTCGGGGGGGCAGCAGCAACGCGTGGCGATAGCTCGTGCCCTGGCGGTAAAACCCAAAATGATGTTATTTGATGAGCCAACATCCGCTCTCGATCCCGAACTGCGGCATGAGGTGTTAAAGGTCATGCGCTCGCTGGCCGAAGAGGGCATGACGATGGTGATTGTGACCCATGAGATTGGCTTTGCCAGAGAGGTGGCTTCCCGGTTGATCTTTATTGATGGCGGCACCATTGCCGAAGATGGTTCACCTGAGGCGCTGCTCACGGCCAGCAGCAATCCGCGTCTGCAAGAGTTTTTGCAACACGTATCCTGAACATAAGTGAATAATGACAATATGAAAACAATCGCAATCCGAGGTTCCGCTTTTGCGGTCGGTCAGCAGCTTGGCGCGTTTGGTCGTGAGGCCTGGCAGACAAAAATCAGGCAAACGGCGCTGTGGCAAACGGTGGCCGCCCTGAAAACGACGGAACAGACCCAGCGCATGCGCGCAGCCGTGCAGGCTCAGTTCCCGCTGATCTGGCAGGAGCTGGAGGGCATGGCGGAGGGGCTGCAGGCGCCGGTGGATGAGGTATTTGCCTGGAACTGTCGCGGCGATCTGGTGCGTTCGACGTCGGATGGCTGCACTACCCTGGCGGGGATAAGCGCTGAGGGCGAGTTAATTATTGCGCATAATGAAGATGGCTTCCCGCAGCTGCGCGGTGACTGCGCCATCGTCCACGTGACACCGGATGTGGGCCTCGCCTTCACCAGCTTCGCCTACCCCGGCTCCCTGTGCGGGCACACCTTCGCGGTGAATGAGAAAGGGATAGTCAATACGGTCAACAATATTCGTGCTGTGCATCGTCCGGAGGGGATGCCGCGCCAGATACTGGCCCGCGCATCGCTGAATGCCACCACGTTAGATGAGGCCATTACCCTGCTGACCGCGACACCGCGCGCGGGCGCGTTTCACCACACACTGGGTCAAATGGGCGATAGCCGTCTGTTTAGCGTGGAAGCTACCGGCTCCGGCAGCTCAGTGCGCCAGCTGACCGCCACCTTTGGGCATGCTAACCATCTGATCCATCCCCAGCTTGCGACCATTGAACAGATCGTGACCGGGAGCTCCGGCTCACGCCAGCAGCGCCTGGACGTGTGGCTGGCGACGAACCCGTCGCTGGATGGGGTGACAGCGAAAGCGATGCTCTCCGACCAGCAGGATCCGCTGTTACCGATTTACCGGCTGTCTGCGGAAGATCCGGATGACGAAAATACGCTGGCGACGGCCATTTTTACCCTGAGCGCGACCCGGGTCGCATGGCAGGTCTTCACCCTGGATCGTGAAAACGCGGTTTTGCAGGGCAGCCTTTAGCCGACTGAGGGCGCTTTCAGCAGGGCGATCAGCAGCGTACTGCACGCCATGATCCCCGCCGCCAGCCACACCATGCCTGACAAGCCCGCAGTGGCGATCAGCTGGCCGCCGACAAGCGCCCCGGTGCCGATGGCGGCATTAAAAATGGCCACGTAAATGGCTGACGCCGGCTGGGCGACCGCGCCCGCGCTGCGCAGTAGCCAGGTCTGTAAGCCGACGAACACAATCGCGATGCCGGCGCCCCACAGGGCTAACAGTAGCCCGCTAAAACAGAATGGCAGTGGCGCAAAACGGGCGGTGCCAAGGATCGCCAGCGCGCCCCCGCTCAGCAGCAGCGCAGCGAAAATCAGCCCCTTCAGATGACGGTCAATAAGCTTACCCGCGATAACGTTACCCACCAGCCCGGAAACCCCTGACAACAGCAGCAGGCCGGAGAGGGCGGTCGCCGGTACTCCCTGCAGTGTTATCAGCAGCGGTTCAACGTAGGTGAAGGCGGCAAAGTGAGCGGTAATGATGCAGGCCGTGGCGCCATACAGGCCGCAGAGCAGCGGATTACGGAAGATATCGCGATAAACACCCAGCCTGACGGGGATGGACGCGGCCAGCGCGGGCAGCGTCGAGCATAGCACTGCCGCTGCGGCCAGTGACAGCAGGGCCACCGCCAAAAACGCGTGTCGCCAGCCCGCCAGGGTGGCGATAAAGCTCGCCAGCGGTACCCCCACTACGCTTGCCGCCGACACGCCGCCAAAAATGATCGCCGTGGCCAGCCCCAGCCGGTGCGGCGGGACCAGCTGCGCGGCGACGATGCCAATTAAGGCCCAGAAGGCGCCATGCGCCAGGGCGCCAATCATGCGGGCGCTCATCAGGGCGAACATGGAATAAGACCGGGTCGCGGCGAGGCAGGAAAGCGCCAGGGTCAGCATCAGCCCGACCAGCAGCGCCTTGCGTGAAATACGCGCCGGCATCGCGCCGGAAAGCAGGGCCGCCAGGGCGCCCACCCAGCCGTAGGCGGTGACGGCAAGCCCCATACCGGATTCCGTCTGGTGAAAATCCGCCGCCAGGGCGCTGAGCATGCCCACCGGCGCCAGTTCGCTGGTGACGATCGAAAAGGCGCAGATCCCGAGCGCAATGACGGCTATCCAGACGCGCGCCGGGGTTGGGTTAAGGGGTAAAGCAATCTCTTTCATGTCAGGCGTATCCTAAGAAGAGGGAAGTCGCGCATGGTGCACGGACGTTCAGGTGAGGAGAGAACCGGCGATCGGATAGCCTGTTTGTCTCCGCGAGTGGCGTGCAGTATCATCCCTGCGAAAACGATAAAAAAGAGCAGAAAACGGAGAACCGTTTTCCATAATTGGAAAGTAGATGACAGCAGAGTTTAACTGGGATGATGCGCGCATCTTCCTCGCCATCGCCCGGGCGGGAACGCTAAGCGGCGCCGCCGACAAGATGAACATGGGGATAGCCACGGTCTCCCGCCGGCTGGATCGGCTGGAGCAGGCGTTGAACGTTCCGCTCTTCAGCCGCCATCAGAGCGGCTATCGCCTGACCGATGATGGCGAAGCCCTGCTCGCGCGGGCGGAGGCGCTGGAATACGCAGGCCTGGCGTTCGGCGAGGCGGCGCAACTGCAGGGGCATGTCGCCGGGGTTGTCCGCCTGGCTACCTCGGATAACCTGGCCACGCATTTTATTCTGCCCTCCCTGAAAGGGCTCCTGGACCATTATCCCGAGCTGCGGGTGGAGGTGCTGAGCGGCGTGCAGCCGGTGAACCTGCATCGTCGGGATGCCGATCTGGCGATCCGCATGGTCAAGCCTGACGCCGGGCATTTGACCTTAAAGCGGCTGGGGACGGTGGGGTTTGGCGTCGATGGCGCCGCCAGCTATCTGGCCGGCGCGGACGGCCTGTCGCTGAGCGAGGCGGACTTTGTGGGGTGGCCGGAAACTCACCAGCACCTGCCGGCCGCCCAATGGATCGCGCGCACCCTGCGCGGCCGGCCGTGTAAAGTCGAAGCCAATACGCTCGTGGCCCAGGTTTCCGCGGTATCCGCGGGCCTCGGACTGGGCGTTCTGCCGCACTTTATGGCACGGGCCAGCGGCCTGCAGTGCCTGCAGCCGGAGATCGGCGCGGATCAGACTCTCTGGCTGGTGATGCATTCCGACCTGGCAGGGTCCAGACGCGTGCGGGTTATCGCCGACCATCTCATCACCCTCTTTGCGGCCCATCAAGATCGGCTGGCGATGCCCTGAAGGGGCGCGGCTTGGGCGTGTAGCGATACGACTGCCCGAGGCTGACGAGCCACGATTTTTTCCGCGCCAGCTAACAGCGATACTCGCCGCGCAATATTCGGCCCAATGCTGCTCCGCAGTCGAAAATCGTGCAGAGTGAGAGGATATCCCCGTCCGGCAAAATAATTTAGTGTTGTGGCCAGCGCCGCATTGTCGCGCTCCCCCAGAAATGCCTGTCGATGTTAGGGTGAGACGTTTATCACCACAGGAGAACGCAAATGATTGTCAGGACCTGGCACGGCTGTGTGCCATTGCAACATGCCGAGGGGTTTGCCCGCCACCTTGAGCAGACCGGCGTGGATCACGCCCGGGGTATCCCCGGTAACAGAGGCGCGCTGGTGCGCCAGGAAAACCAGGGCGAATGGGCGCATTTTTTTCTCGCCACCTACTGGCAGGATCTTGCGGCGGTCAAAGCCTTCGCAGGCGAAGACTATCACGTCGCGGTCACCTATCCGGACGACGACGCATTCGAACTCCTCTCCGACCCCTACGTGTTTCAGCATGAAGTTGAGGCCGTGTCGCCACTGTAGGCTGATGACCGGGCAGGTGGAAGATCGGCCAGCAACAGACGGTTGCTGGCCGCGTGAGAGCGACGTCTACCTTGTATGGGCAGCCAGCCGCCGCTGGGTGAACGTGGCATGACGGGAACACTCAGCGCGTGAGGGCCGCGACAATGGAGGCCTCCATTTTCTCCGGCGTCGTCAACGGCGCAAAACGCGCGAGGGGTGTGCCGTCGCGAGCGATGAGGAACTTGGTGAAATTCCACTTGATCCGTCCGCCGAGCACGCCGGGCAACGCTTGTTTCAGATAACGAAACAGCGGGTGTGCGGCGGGGCCGTTGACGTCCACTTTCTCAAACATCGGGAAGCTCACGCCGTAGTTAACGTGACAGGTCTGCTCGATTTCATCCGCACCGCCGGGTTCCTGCTTACCAAACTGGTTGCACGGGAAACCAAGCACTACCAGCCCCTGAGCCGCGTACTTTTTGTAGAGCGCTTCCAGGCCAGCGTATTGCGGTGTGAAGCCACAATGGCTGGCCGTATTCACCACCAGAACCACCTTGCCAGCATAGTCAGACATTGAGAGGGGCTGGCCGCGCAGGCGGGTAGCCGTCAATTGATAAAAAGGGGTCATAGCAGGCTCCTGAGAGTAGAAACAGTTCAACGCTGACGATCGCGCGAATGTTTGAAGCAGATTAGGCAGTTATGATACACAGGGTTAGGGATTTGTACCTGGAGTGTTAAAAAAACGCCAGATGTCATAGAGAAAATCGCAAACAGGAACGGCTAAAAATGATGAAATATGTCTTATCGCTGGTGGTGGTAGCGATACTCGCAGGATGTACCAGCACGCCAAACTTGCCGCCTCGGGATACCATTGTGGCGATGAAACCCACAGAGTCCGGTATTGTCGCCAGCTCAGCGAAATACAGTTACCGCTTTGTCCGTGACGGTGTGCCTCAGGAATATCAGCGTTATAAGACCTTTTATGAACGCTTTCATCAACAGGCTTCCGGCGTGCGGGTTAACTTTGTCGTGGAACAACATGAGGTGACGGCGGAATATCTGGTGGTGATGGATCAGCGCAAACTGGATGCCGGGCAGCATAGCGAGCTGGTGAATCAGTATCATGCGGTGCAAATTGATAACGATCGCCTCGGGGTGTTGTTTAAAGCGACAGGATTTTGGACTGCATCGGACGCGTCAGATCTGGCCGCCGCCTACCAGTTAGCGCACCCCGTTGTGGTATCAATCAATGATAAGACCAAAACGATTAGCTCGCTTGGCGCCGTCGCCATGGCCCCGTTGTTTCCATTTTACATGATGTATGGATGTGCCATCGGGCCTTGTGTCTGAGGAAAACAGCCAGCAAGTCACTCGACTCACTGGCTGAGTATTTAATTAAGCTTCACTTTTAGATGACTGCTTGTGAAACAGTTCGCGGAATACCGGGTAGATATCTTCCTGGTCGCGGATATGCTGCATGGCGAAATTATCAAAGGTCGCCTGCAGATGTTCATACTCACGCCACAGGGTTTGATGCGCCCGGCGGGTAATTTCGATGTAGCTGTAATAACGCACCACCGGCAGAATTTTCTTCGCCAGCAGTTCGTGGCACAGTGGGGAGTCATCGGCCCAGTTGTCGCCATCCGACGCCTGGGCGGCGTAGATGTTCCACTGCGCCGGGTCATAACGCGCCTGCACCACCTCATCCATCAGCTTGAGGGCGCTGGAAACGATGGTGCCGCCGGTTTCCTGAGAATAGAAAAATTCGTGTTCATCCACCTCTTTCGCCTGGGTATGGTGGCGGATATAGACCACATCGACGTTTTTATAGGTCCGGCTGAGGAACAGATACAGCAGGATATAAAAGCGCTTGGCCATGTCTTTGGTGGCCTGGTCCATCGAGCCTGAGACGTCCATCAGGCAGAACATCACTGCCTGGCTGGAGGGCTCCGGCCGTTTTTCATAATTTTTGTAGCGCAAGTCAAAGGTGTCGATAAACGGCACCCGTTCAATTTTAGCCCGCAGTTCGGCAATCTCTTTGCGCAGGCGCTCCTCCTCCAGCAACTGCACCGGCTCGCTGCGGCTGATGGTCTCCAGATCCTCCTCCAGAGCGCGCAGTTCACGGCGCTTGCCAGCGGTCATCGCCGTACGCCGGGCCAGCGAGTTCTGCAGCGAACGCACCACGCTGATGTTGGCTGGCACCCCATTCGAGGTAAAGCCCGCGCGATGGGTTTTAAACTCGTTCAACTGCCGGTGCTGATTCTTCTTCAGGTTCGGCAGGGCGAGATCTTCAAATAACAGATCCAGGTACTCATCTTTCGAAATCTGGAAGACAAACTCATCCTTCCCTTCGCCGTCGGCGCTGGCTTGCCCCTGACCGCCGCCACCGCCGCCGCCACCGCCCTGCGGGCGCTCAATCCGGTCGTTTTGCACAAAATGATCGTTGCCCGGGTGGACGCGGTTGCGCAGGCCGCCGCGACCCTGATGAAACATCGGCTCGTTGATATCGTCCGTCGGGATCGAGACGGATTCTCCGCTCTCAATATCGGTGACCGAGCGCTTGTTGATAGCATCGGCCATCGACTGTTTAATCTGCGCCTTATAACGGCGCAAAAAGCGCTGGCGATTGCCGGCGCTTTTGTTTTCCCCGCTCAGGCGTAGGTCTATGAACCCGGTCATCTGCCGTCCTGTCATGCATTAGCCAAATTGGCTTATCATCACTCAGCTTCTGTACAATCGGCCGG
>OIFL01000124.1_pt1 | contig 16946 bp, 11 predicted proteins | sample 1581961 | NCBI WGS metagenome assembly OIFL01 (sample SAMN04414079, study PRJEB24778) | human gut metagenome | material: faecal | host: Homo sapiens
GGGTTTTACCTAAGCCCCCTTGCTCGGCCAGCAGAACGCGCGGCGCGTGACGGCGGCCCACGTCGTGGGCGATGTTCAGCGGATGCGGGATCAGGCTGGTGCGCTGGCCGCGCAGGCCGCTCCACGGCATGCGGTACTGCTCGCTCTGGAACTTACGCGCACGGTAGCGCAGGGCAAAGCGGTCCATACGGTCAATTTGACCGGCAAACAGGCGGTCCTGCGGCTTGCTGAACACCAGTTTGCTGTCGAGCAGCACTTCACGCAGAGTCACGTTCGCTTCCTGGGTGTCCAGGCGAGTGCCGGTATAGGACAGCAGCCCGTTCTCTTCATTCACTTTGTCAACGTGGAGCTGCCAGCCTTCATGGCTGGTAATGGTGTCGCCCGGGTTAAACATCACGCGGGTGATCGGGGAATCGTTGCGAGAGTACAGACGGTTTTCGCCGATGGCGGGGAAAAGGAGAGTGACCATGCGCGCATCCAGCGCTACCACCGTCCCTAATCCTAGTTCGCTCTCTGTGTCGCTAATCCAGCGTTGACCAAGTGTAAAAGGCATATATGTTCGGCTCTTTAGTTCTTTAAGTGCAGGCAATAGTTGATCATCTCCATGTACAACCGGAGATGCGTCAAAATTGGGGCCAGGAATGGAAAGGGCGCTATATTACTGGATGGCAGAACGTTCGTCACGTCCTCCTCACGGTTCATTTTCAGGCTTCTGCGCCCGCGGAATGGGTGAGAAAAAATCAAAATAGCCCCAGCTGTCCTGTCACTATTGTAGCAAAGTCGTCGTTGACGAAGGGCAGGATCCCTTCCGCTACCGGCTGCAGCTGCTTTGACAAATAGTGGTCGTAATCGAGTGGCGACTGCTGATAATCCACCGGTTCCGGACCGCCGGTGGTCCAGACGTATTTGATGGTGCCGCGTTGCTGATACTGCTGCGCCCGACCCCGCTTCAGGTTGTGCTCATCGGCAAGCCTCGCGGCGCGCACGTGCGGCGGCACGTTGCGCTGATACTCCGCCAGCGGCCGACGCAGGCGTTTGCGATAAACCAGCTGCTCATCGAGCTCGCCGTTCATCAGCCTGGCGATAGTCTCCCGCACATAATCCTGATACGGCTGGTTGCGGAAGATGCGCAGGTACAGCTCCTGTTGAAACTGCTGGGCTAGCGGCGTCCAGTCGGTGCGTACCGTCTCCAGCCCCTTGAACACCATGCGCTGGGCATCGCCCTCCTGAATCATCCCGGCATAGCGCTTCTTGCTGCCGGTATCGGCGCCGCGGATCGTCGGCATTAAAAAGCGGCAGAAGTGGGTTTCATACTCCAGCTCCAGGGCGCTGGTCAGCTGGCTTTTACCAAGCTCCTGCGCCCACCAGGCATTGACGTCGCTGACCAGCTCGCGGCCGATCTCCGCTGCCTGTGCTTCGCTATGCGGGCGTTTCAGCCAGACGAAGGTGGAATCGGTATCGCCGTAGATAACGTCGTAGCCTTTGGCTTCAATTAGCGCTTTGGTCTGGCGCATGATCGCGTGACCGCGCATGGTAATCGACGAGGCGAGACGCGGGTCGAAGAAGCGGCAGGCGCTGGTGCCCAGCACGCCGTAAAAAGCGTTCATGATGATCTTCAGCGCCTGGGAGAGCGGCTTATTGTGCTGGCGCTTGGCTTCATCGCGGCCGTGCCAGATCTGGCTGACAATCCCCGGCAGGCAGTGCTTGTCTCGCGAGAAGCGGGCGCCGAGGAAGCCCTCAACGCTGTGCTGGTCATCGGGCTGCGCCAGGCCCTCCACCAGGCCGACCGGATCGATTAAAAAGGTGCGAATGATCGACGGATACAGGCTCTTGTAGTCCAGCACCAGCACCGAGTCATACAGGCCGGGGCGGGAGTCCATCACATAGCCGCCGGGGCTCGCCTGGGGCGGCACGTCGCCGAGGTTCGGCGCCACGTAGCCCAGGCGGTGCATGCGCGGAAAATAGAGGTGACTGAAGGCGGCGACCGAGCCGCCGTGGCGATCGGCGGGCAGGCCGTTGACCGTCGCCCGCTCGAGTAGAAACGGCATGATCTCCGTTTTGTGGAAGATCCGCGTCACCAGCTCGCAGTCCTGTAGGTTATAGATGGCCAGCGCCGGTTTATCTTCATGGAAGCGGCGATCGATCTCGTCCATCCGATCCCATGGGTTGTCGATGGCTTTGCCTTCGCCCAGCAGCTCGCGGGCCACCGCCTCCAGCGAAAAGGAGGAGAAATTCCAGAACGCCGATTTCAGCGCGTCGATGCCGTCAATAATCAGCCGGCCGTGGGCCTGGGCGAAGAAGACACCGTTCTTAAAACCGTGCTCGCGCCACTCCAGCTCGCTGTTGCCGCGGCCGAGCCTTAGCGGGATGCGGTAGCGTTCGGCATGCTTTTGCAGGACGCGCAGATCGAACTGCACCACGTTCCAGCCGATCAGCACGTCGGGGTCGTGATCGGCAAACCAGGCGTTGAGTTTTTCCAGCAGCAGGGGGCGACTGGCGACGTAGACCAGATCGAAATCGACGTCTGGCGGCGTTTCCGGTTCGGGGCCCAGCATGTAGACCACCCGCTGACCGCAGCCTTGCAGGCCGATGCAGTACAGCTCGCCGTGGCGGCTGGTTTCGATATCCAGCGACACCCATTTTAGCGGCGGGCGATAGTCAGGATTGGGTTTCATGCGCGCGTTAACCAGCTGCGGGCCGCGCGTTTCGCCTTCCACCCACACCGGGGCGGTAATAAAGCGCTCCATCAGGTAGCGCTCCGGCGGACGGATATCGCCCTCATAGAGGGTGACGCCGCTGTCGCGGAGCATCTTCTCCAGACGCATCAATTGACGATGGGCGCGACAGTAAATGCCGACAACCGGCTGCCGGTGGAAATCTCTCAGGGTCAGTGGAGCGAAGCGGAAGCCTTTCTCCCCCTGCAGCAGCTGTTCAGCCTGCGCCTGCTGCGCTTCGGGGATAAAGGCAACGGACTCCTGCGGCGGCAGCGTGACCTGCAGCGGGCCGTCGTCGGTGGCCAGCCAGAAGGAAAGTTCGCTGCCCTGCGGGGTGTCCCGCCAGTGACGGGTGAGTAGAAAACCTGCTCGTGGCTGGGTCACGGGTATTCTCGCCGATAAAAAACCAGGCCTGATTATAGCCTGGTTTCATGATGGACGCTGGGGTTTTATACAGGTATTCGGCGCTAAGGTGGCGAGCAGGGTGATTATTGGCCGTAGTAGGCTTTGGCCCCGTGCTTACGCAGATAGTGCTTATCGAGCAGCGTCTGCTGCATATCCGGCAGCTGCGGCGCCAGCTGGCGGCAGAAGATGCCCATATAGGCGATCTCTTCCAGCACGATGGCGTTATGCACCGCGTCTTCGGCGTTTTTACCCCACGCGAACGGGCCGTGGGAATGAACCAGCACGCCGGGCATCTGCGCCGGGTCGATCTCGCGCTGGCGGAAGGTTTCGACAATCACCTTGCCGGTTTCCCATTCGTATTCGCCGTTGATCTCCGCATCGGTCATCAGCCGGGTGCAGGGCACCGGACCATAGAAATAGTCGGCGTGGGTGGTGCCGGTCGCCGGAATAGCTTGCCCGGCCTGCGCCCAGATGGTGGCGTGGCGCGAATGGGTATGCACAATGCCGCCCAGCGTCGGGAAGGCCTGATACAGCAGGCGATGAGTAGGGGTATCCGACGAGGGCTTCTTGTTGCCTTCCACCACCTCGCCAGTCTCCAGACTGACCACCACCATATCGTCGGCGGTCATCACGCGGTAATCCACGCCGGAGGGTTTGATAACCAGAACGCCCTGGTCGCGGTCGACGGCGCTGACGTTGCCCCAGGTTAAGGTCACCAGATTATGCTGCGGCAGCGCTAAGTTGGCTTCCAGAACCTGGCGTTTAAGATCTTCTAACATAGTGTGCTCCGAATAGCAGGCGAGTCGGGTATCCCTCACCCCGACCCTCTCCCGGCGGGAGAGGGAAAAAGGCGGCATGGCGCCCTGACGGTATCCTCTCCCCAACGGGGAGAGGGAAAGGGTGAGGGGACGGCCTCTTAGCGTTTTGAACCGTAATACACTTCATTCCAGCGCAGCGCGTCCTTGAAGGACGGCAGACGGGTATCGTTGTCGATGACCGTCAGCTCGATATTGTGCAGCTCGGCGAACTGGCGCATATCGTCGAGGTTCAGCGCATGGCTGAAGACGGTATGGTGCGCGCCACCGGCGATGATCCAGGCTTCCGAAGCGGTACGCAGATCCGGCTGCGCTTTCCACAGAGCGTTGGCCACCGGCAGCTTCGGCAGATCGTGCGGCGTCGGGACGGTTTCAATGGTATTGACCAGCAGACGGAAGCGATCTCCCAGATCGATCAGGCTGGCGACAATCGCCGGGCCGGTCTGGGTATTGAAGATCAAACGCGCCGGATCCGCTTTGCCGCCGATACCCAGCGGCTGGACGTCGAGGATCGGTTTCTCAGCGGTAGCGATCGTCGGGCACACTTCCAGCATATGCGAACCGAGCACCAGATCGTTGCCGTTGTCGAAGTGGTAGGTGTAATCCTCCATAAAGGAGGTGCCGCCCTGCAGACCGGTTGACATCACCTTCATGATGCGAAGCAGAGCGGCGGTTTTCCAGTCGCCTTCACCGGCAAAGCCGTAGCCCTGCTGCATCAGGCGCTGCACGGCGAGACCCGGAAGCTGTTTCAGGCCGTGGAGATCTTCAAAGGTGGTGGTAAAGGCGTGGAACCCGCCCTGCTCGAGAAAGCGTTTCATCCCCAGCTCAATGCGCGCGGCGTCCAGCACGTTCTGGCGCTTCTCGCCGTGAACCTGCGCCGCCGGGGTCAGACGGTAGCTGCTTTCATATTCATCGACCAGCGCGCTGATATCGCCGTCGCTGATGCTGTTGACCACCTGCACCAGATCGCCGACCGCCCAGGTGTTCACCGAGAAGCCAAACTTGATCTGCGCCGCGACTTTATCGCCGTCGGTCACCGCCACTTCGCGCATGTTATCGCCGAAACGGCACACTTTAAGATGACGGGTATCCTGTCTGGAGACCGCCTGGCGCATCCAGCCGCCGATGCGCTGGTGGGCCTCTTTATCCTGCCAGTGGCCGGTCACCACGCTGTGCTGCTGGCGCATACGGGCGCCGATGAAGCCGAACTCGCGGCCGCCGTGCGCGGTCTGGTTCAGGTTCATAAAGTCCATATCGATGCTGTCCCACGGCAGCGCGGCATTGTATTGCGTATGGAACTGCAGCAGCGGCTTGTTGAGGATGGTCAGGCCGTTGATCCACATTTTTGCCGGCGAGAAGGTATGCAACCAGACCACTAACCCGGCGCATTTGTCATCGTAGTTGGCGTCGCGGCAGATATGAGTGATCTCGTCCGGGGTGGTGCCCAGCGGCTTAAGGACCAGTTTGCAAGGCAGTTTGGCTTCCGCATTCAGGCTGTTCACCACATGTTCGGCATGCTTCGTCACCTGGTGCAGGGCTTCCGGGCCGTACAGATGTTGGCTGCCAATAACGAACCATACTTCATAGTTATCAAAAATCGTCATTTTCGTATCCTTAATGGGTGAGCGCTGCCTGAGATTGCGGGGCTTTTTCCGCCTTTGCAGCCGAAGGGAGATAGTGTTGTTCAGCGCTGACCGACCACTGCTGGTAGCGCTGATAGAGTTGTTCGAAACGTTGTGCCTGCGCCGGGCGTGGCTGCAGGGTGGTTTCCACCTGGCTTGCCATCCGCTGCTGGGCGGCGGGAATATCGTCATAGACGCCGGCGGCGACGGCGGCGAAGATAGCCGCCCCCAGCGCACAGCACTGATCGGAGGCGACAATCTGCAGCGGGCGGTTCAGCACATCGCAGCAGGCCTGCATGATGACCTGGTTTTTCCGTGCGATACCGCCGAGGGCCATCACGTTGTTAACCGGGATCCCCTGCTCGGTGAAGCACTCCATAATGGCGCGGGCGCCAAAGGCGGTGGCGGCGATGAGGCCACCGAACAGCGCCGGCGCGTCGGTCGCCAGGTTAAGATCGGTGATCACCCCTTTCAGACGCTGGTTGGCATTCGGCGTGCGGCGGCCGTTGAACCAGTCGAGCACCACCGGCAGGTGATCGAGGGACGGATTATTGGCCCAGGCTTCGGTGAGCGCCGGCAGTAACTGTTTTTGGCTGGCTTTGATTTGCTCGCGCAACGCCGGCTGCTGCTGAGCCAGTTGTTCCAGCGGCCAGCCGAGAATGCGGCCAAACCAGGCGTAAATATCGCCGAAGGCGGACTGGCCTGCCTCCATGCCGATAAAGTGCGGAACCACGCTGCCGTCAACCTGCCCGCAGATGCCTTTTACCGTGCGCTCGCCGACGCTCTCTTTATCGGCAATCAGGATGTCGCAGGTGGAGGTGCCGATGACTTTCACCAGCGCGTTAGGTTGCGCCCCGGCGCCAACGGCGCCCATATGGCAGTCGAAGGCGCCGCCGGAGATGGCCACGGTCTGCGACAGACCCAGACGCTGGGCCCACTCTGCGTTCAGCGTGCCGACCGGCACATCGGCCGTCCAGGTATCGGTGAACAGCGGCCAGGCCAGATGCTGGTTAATGATGGGATCAAGCTCATCGAAGAAGCTGGCCGGCGGCAGACCGCCCCAGCTCTCATGCCACAGGGATTTATGCCCGGCGCTGCAGCGGCCGCGGCGCAGATCCTGCGGACGGGTGGTGCCGGAGAGCAGGGCGGGCACCCAGTCGCAAAGCTCCACCCACGAGGCGGCTGCCTGGGCGACGGCGTTATCTTCCCGGGTGACGTGGAGGATTTTGGCCCAGAACCATTCGCTGGAGTAGATCCCGCCAATATAGCGCGAGTAATCTTCTTTGCCCGGCTGGTGGCACAGGCGGGTGATCGCCTCGGCTTCCTCGACCGCGGTGTGATCCTTCCAGAGGACAAACATGGCGTTAGGGTTGTCAGCGAATTCTTCGCGCAGCGCCAGCACGTTGCCCTCGGCATCAACGGGAGCCGGGGTTGAGCCGGTGCTGTCGACGCCAATGCCCACGACGTCGGCGCGCTGTTCGGCGCTCAGCGAAGCGAGCACGCTTTTCAGCGCCGCTTCCATGGACTCGATGTAATCTCGCGGGTGGTGGCGGAACCGGTTGTTAGCCCCATCGCAATACTGTCCTTCCCGCCAGCGCGGATACCACTCTACGCTTGCCGCCAGCTCTGCGCCGGACGCGCATTCCACCGCCAGGGCGCGGACTGAGTCACTACCAAAGTCGAGGCCAATCGCAATTGCCATCTTGTTACTCCATGCAGAAATCATTCATGCAGCAACAGTAGATATCCCCGGCAAAATCCGTCAGGCCGGATTCGCTAATCTTATGGATTATTTTGCTGTCACCTCGCAAAGTGTGACGCCGTGCAAATATTCGATGTGGACTTTCCTGCCGTATTTATAGACACTTTTGTTACCCGGCATATCACGGTGGAATGCACGCCGCTGGCGCTTTTTTCGCTTGCTGTGCGGCTTTTTAGCGAAATTCCCACTGCCGTCGCAGTCGTGACAGGGCCGAGAGCGATAAAATGATGAATATGGACAATTGGTGTCACTAATACCTTCGGGGAGAACCACGCGTATGGCCGAAACGCAAAACGATCCGCTGCTGCCGGGCTACTCTTTTAACGCTCATCTGGTCACCGGTCTGACGCCGATTGAGGCGCAGGGATACCTGGATTTTTTTATCGACCGCCCGCTGGGTATGAAAGGCTATATCCTCAACCTGACGATCCGCGGCGAGGGGGTGATCAACAACCACGGCGAGCAGTTTGTCTGCCGGCCGGGCGATATGCTGCTGTTCCCGCCGGGGGAGATCCATCACTACGGCCGCCATCCCGACGCCAGCGAGTGGTATCACCAGTGGGTCTACTTCCGGCCGCGCGCCTACTGGCACGAGTGGCTCAACTGGCCGACCATCTTCGCCCAGACCGGCTTTTTCCGTCCGGATGAACAGTGGCAGGCGCGCTTTGGCGAACTGTTCGGCCAGATCGTCGATGCCGGGCAGGGGGTGGGGCGCTATTCCGAACTGCTGGCGATAAATCTGCTGGAACAGCTGCTGCTGCGGCGCATGGAGGCGATCAACGAATCGCTGCATCCGCCGCTGGATAACCGGGTGCGCGACGCCTGCCAGTACATCAGCGACCATCTGGCGGACAGCCATTTTGATATTGCCAGCGTCGCCCAGCACGTTTGCCTGTCGCCCTCGCGTCTGTCGCACCTGTTCCGCCAGCAGTTGGGGATCAGCGTGCTCGGCTGGCGTGAAGATCAGCGCATCAGCCAGGCCAAACTGTTGCTGAGCACCACGCGGATGCCGATCGCCACCGTCGGGCGCAACGTCGGCTTTGAAGATCAGCTCTATTTTTCCCGCGTATTCAAAAAATGCACCGGCGCCAGCCCGAGCGAATTCCGCGCGGGATGTGAATAAAAAGTAAAGAAAGTGAAATGATGACCCGCTTAAATGTCACAGCCAGTAAACTATTAAGACAATTGTTGGCTTGACGACGGCGCGATGGCTTCGGAGAATCCGGGCTTCGTTTTTTAACCGGGTACATTATGCAAGCATTGCTGGAACACTTTATCACCCAATCCACGGCCTACTCGTTGTTAGCCGTGATGCTGGTGGCCTTTCTCGAGTCGCTGGCGCTGGTGGGGCTTATCTTACCCGGAACGGTGATGATGGCCGGCCTTGGGGCGCTTATCGGCAGCGGTGAGGTTAACTTCTGGCAGGCGTGGCTGGCGGGGATTGTCGGCTGTCTGCTGGGCGACTGGATCTCATTCTGGCTCGGCTGGCGCTTTAAAAAGCCGCTGCACCGCTGGTCGTTTATGAAGAAAAACCGTGCCCTGTTGGAGAAGACCGAGCATGCGTTGCATCAGCACAGCATGATCACCATTCTGATCGGCCGCTTTGTTGGGCCGACGCGACCGCTGGTGCCGATGGTCGCCGGGATGCTCGATCTGCCGGTGGCGAAGTTTGTGCTACCGAATATTATCGGCTGCCTGCTCTGGCCGCCGCTCTATTTCCTGCCTGGCATTCTCGCCGGGGCGGCGATTGATATTCCGGCCGATGAAAACAGCGCCAGCTTTAAATGGCTGCTGTTGGGGGCGGCGCTGCTGGCCTGGCTGGCAGGGTGGCTGTGCTGGCGGCTGTGGCGGAGCGCGAAAACCTCAGGCGATCGCCTGACCCGCTGGCTGCCGCGCGGCCGACTACTGTGGCTGTCACCGCTGATGGTGGTGGTCGCCGCGACGGCGCTGACTCTGGTCTGCCGCCATCCGCTGATGCCGGTCTATCTGGCGATCCTGCACAAGGTTATTGCGCGCTGATGCCCATCAGATGCGAGGCGCTGCTGTTGCCGCTTAACAGCTCGGCGGTGGCGCCATCCCAGACAATCCGCCCTTCGGCGACCACTATCGAGCGCGGCGCGATGCGTGCGGCATCTTCCACGCTGTGGGAGACCATCAGCAGAGTGAGCTGCTGCTGCTCGCAGACATCGGCGACCAGGGACAGCATCTCCTGACGCAGCGCCGGGTCAAGCGCTGAGAAGGGTTCATCCAGTAACAGCACCGGCTGCTGGCGCACCAGACAGCGGGCCAGCGCCGCGCGCTGCCGCTGACCGCCGGAAAGCTCGCCCGGCAGGCGTTCCAGCAGCGCATCAATTCCCATCTGTCCGGCCATCGCCGCCACCTGCGCCTGCTGCTCGCGGCTCAGTTTCAGGCCCGGGTGGATCCCGAGGCTGATATTCTGCCGAACCGTGAGATGGTTAAACAGGTTATTCTCCTGGAACAGCATCGAGACCGGACGCTGCGCCGGCGGCGTCGCGTTATGCACCTCGCCATTGATCCGCAGGCTGCCGCTGGCGGGCGGTAGAAAACCGGCGATCAGATTCAGCAGGGTGCTCTTTCCGGCGCCGCTGGGGCCGAGCACCGCGATACGCTCGCCGCGCGCGACGTCGAGGGTAAAGCGCATCGGCAGATGCTGGTACAGCCAGGTCACATCATTGAGTTTTAGCATCACGCCCCGGAAGTTTTTCAATCAGCGTAAATAATAAGAAACAGAGCAGCAGCAGGAGCAGGGCGGTGACGGCCCCGTCCTGGCTGCGGTAGGCGCCTATCTGCTGGTAGAGATAGAAAGGCAGGGTGCGGAACGCCTCGTTGCCGAACAGCGCCACCACGCCGAAGTCGCCAATCGACAGCACGCAGGCGAAGGCTAACGCCTGGGCTAGGGGGCGCCGGAGCGCGCGAAGTTCGATGACCCGCAGTCGCGTCAGGCCTTCGATCCCCAGCGACTGGCACAGCATATTGTAGCGGACGGCAATGTCGCGCATCGGGTTTTCCAGCACTTTAAGCGCGTAGGGGATCGCCATCAGGGCATTGGTGAAGATGACGATGCCGTCGGCGGACTCCGGCAGTCCGACGCTGTTACTGAGCAGCAGAAAAAAGCCAGTGGCCAGCACAATCCCCGGCATGGCAAGGATTAACATGCCGCTCAGCTCCATCGCCTGCCCGGCCAGCGGCCGCTGGCGGGCGCGCAGCTCCCGGCTGCTCCACAGCAGCATCATCGTCAGGGTTACGCTCAACAGCCCGGCGGCGATGGCGATGCGCAGAGAGGTACTCAATGCCTGCCAGAGCGCCGGCTGCGCCAGCACGTTCAGCATGTTGCGGTTGATCCCGTCGACGATGACCGCCAGCAGCGGCGGGAGCAGCAGCAGCAGGGCGGCGCCGATCAAGAGTCCGTCGCTCAGGCGGCTGTGCAGACGATCGTCAGGGTCGCGCCAGCCGCGGACATGGCTGACGCCGATAGCCACCGCTTTACTGAGGCGCTGGCTGAGCAGCACCAGCGCGAGGCAGCAAAGCATCTGGATCAGCGCCAGCATTGCCGCGCGCGCCGGATCGTAGTCAAAGCTCAGCGCCTGGTAGATAGCCAGCTCAATCGTGGTGGCCTTCGGGCCGCCGCCCAGCGACAGCACGGTGGCGAAGCTGGCAAAGCAGAGCATAAAAATCAGCGCGGCGACGGCAGGAATGTGCCGGCGCATCCATGGCCATTCGACGAGGCGGAAGAAGGCATAGCCGCGCATGCCAAGCTGGGCGGCAATTTGCCGCTGCTCGCCGGGAATGTTCTCCAGCGCCTGCAGCAGCAGGCGGGTGGCCATCGGCATATTGAAAAAGACGTGCGCCAGCAGGATGCCCTGCAGACCGTAGGGCGAGAAATCCCACTGCCAGCCGAGCGCGTGAAACAGCGAGGCCAGCCAGCCCTGGCGGCCATAGACGCTGAGGATGCCGAACACCGCCACCAGCACCGGCAGGATCAGGGTCATCGCGCACAGGCGCAGCAGCAGTGTGCGGCCCGGGAAGCGACGCCGGTAAAGGGCGCGGGCGAGAAAGATGGCCGGCACCACCGAGAACAGCGCTGACAGCGACGCCTGCCAGAAGGAGAAGCGCACCACATGCCAGAGGTAGCTATCGCTGAAGACCGTCCGCCAGCCCGCGCCGGGCGCGCTGAACCACAGCGCCAGAAACGCCGCCAGCGCGACGGCGCAGAGCAGCGTAGCGGCGAACAGGCCCGGCAGCAGCCCGCTCAGGTTTAGCGGCTGACGGCGCGTTGCCATGCGCTAATCCAGGTCTGACGCTCGCTGGCGACCTGCTGCGGGGTAAACGCCAGGGTGGTCTGCGGCTTCACCAGGGTATCAAACCCGGCCGGCAGCGCGACCTGAGTCACCGGATACATCCAGTTCCCGGTGGGGATGGCGTTCTGGAAGCCAGGCGAGACCATAAATTTGAGGAACTTCTCCGCCAGTGCCGGCTGCTTGCTGGCGGCGGTACGCGCGGCAACTTCGACCTGCAGATAATGGCCTTCAGCGAAGCTCGCCGCCGCATAGTTGTCTTTCTTCTCTTCAATAATGTGGTAAGCCGGCGAGGTGGTGTAGCTTAAGACCAGGTCGCTTTCCCCTTTCAGGAACAGACCGTAGGCTTCACTCCAGCCCTTGGTGACGGTAACGGTTTTCGCCGCCAGCTTCTGCCAGGCCTCGGGCGCTTTATCGCCATAGACCTTTTGCATCCACAGCAGCAGCCCCAGCCCCGGGGTACTGGTGCGCGGATCTTCATAGATGACCCGCCATTTTTGCGGGCTCTCGACCAGCTCTTTCAGGCTCTTCGGCGGGTTGGCCAGTTTGTTTTTGTCATAGACGAAGGCGAAATAGCCGTAGTCGTAGGGGACAAAGGTGTCGTTATCCCAGCCGCCCGGCACGCTGACCGCGCTGGCGGGAACCTGGCTTTTAGCGAACAGCTGACTCTGTGCCGCGGCTTCCAGCAGGTTGTTATCCAGGCCCAGCACGACGTCAGCCTTGCTGTTCTTGCCTTCCATGCGCAGACGATTGAGCAGCGAAACGCCATCTTCCAGCGCGACGTACTTCAGCTCGCAGCCGCAGTCCGCTTCAAACGCTTTTTTGACCGCCGGGCCGGGGCCCCAGTCGGCAGAGAAGGAGTCATAGGTATAGACGGTGAGGACAGGCTTAGCCAGAGCGGGCATGGCGACCAGCGCCAGCAGCGGGAGTAATTTTTTCAACACTTTGCACCTCAGAAAAAAGGGGTGGCAAAGGATTTTGAGTGAGCCTCAAATCCCTTCGCCGGCGTTATCCGGATCAGGTTCGACGGGTATTTTCTCAGCCCATACGCTTCATCCTTCAAGCCGCATCTGCGTTAGCTTCGCGCGTTCACCCCTGTCACATAGTTATCTATGCTCCAGGGGATTCACCCGCTTGCTGCCGTGATGCAACGTGAATGATATTGCGTATGTTTATTAGCACCCCGTTGAGAACGGCCTTAGTGTAATGATTTTGTCAGATGACGGAAAGCGCTTACGGCTCCGGCGGCGCAAACCACGCGGATTTAAAGTCGAACCAGCCGAGGGTGTTCATCCGTACGCCGCGCATACTGCGCTGCCCCTGAATCATCAGCCAGTGGTGGATCAGCGGCACGATATGTTGCCCGGCCAGCAGCCGCTGGCTCCAGGTGGCCGGATTAAACTCTCCCGCGCGCCAGCGGCAGGCGTCTGCCTGCCAGTCAATGGGGATGCAGCGCTGAATGAGCGGGACTTCGTACAGATAGGCGAAGAGTGAGAATTCGATCGGTAAAGTGAAGTTAACGCTGTTGAGCCAGATATCGCTGACCACCTCGCCGCGATGCCAGGCATCGTACTCCAGCTCCTGGATCTCCAGCTTTACCTGATGCGCTGCCAGCAGGTCGCGCATAATCCCGCCGATCACCCGATGTTCGACGTGATCGCGGTAATAGGTGAGGGTGACGGTCTCCAGCCCCGCCGGCTTCTCGCAGGCGTGGTTGCTGGCGTGATGCCAGCGCGGCAGCAGGCCGTAGGCGGGAAACCAGTTACCCTGGTAGTGTTCGCCCGCATGGTAGAGCAGGTTGGCGGGCTGAAACAGATAGCTTAACCAGCGACGCACCGCGTCGTTGGCCCCCAGCGGGCTTCGCGAGTCGAACAGCAGGTAATAGCAGCCCTCTTCCAGGCGACTCTCCACCGCTTTTTCGCTTTCGGTATTGCCCTGCAGCGTCAGGCCGCCATTGGGCTCTTCACTAATTTCCGGCAGCACCCAGACGTTCACCTCATCGATCAGCGCCCGGTAGCCAAAATAGTCTTCAAAGGCATGGATCTTGAGCTGGTTCTGATTGTTACGCACCACGGCATAAGGGCCGGTGCCGACCGGCATGGAGGAAAAGTGGTTCATGGTCTGCCACTCCTGCGGCAGCACCATCGCCGGCACCTGGCCCAGTAGCCAGGGCAGCCAGCGGTCGGGCTGGCGCAGATGAATATCCAGGGTCCAGGCGGTGGGCGATTCGATGCGTTCGATATGTGAATAGAGCGGCAGGGCATTGCTGCGCTGCAGAGAGGCGATCACATCCGCCATCTCCAGCTCACGGCCGTGGTGAAAATGGATGCCCGGGCGGAGGAAAAAGCGCCAGTGGGTGGGGGTCAGCTGCTGCCAGTGGTGGGCAATATCAGCTTCCAGTTCCCCATTTTCCTCATTTACCCGCGTCAGCGCGCTGAATATTTGCCGGGCGATATGGGTTTCCGAACGTCGCAGCGCGCTGCCGGGCAGTAAATTCTTCATCGGCCGGTAGTAGAGCACGCGCAGGATGTGCCGCCCCTGGCGGAAGCTGCGCCCGAGATGCGAGACCAGCATCTGACGGACGGCGGCTTTATCGCCGACCAGCTGCACCAGCTGATCGATGCGATCCTGTTCAAGCAGATCTTCGGCACGCTGCTGCTGCAGGGCGAGGCCGGTATAGAGAAAGGTCAGCCGCGAACGCTTGCCGCGGCCTGCCTCCGCCTCCCAGGCCAGCCAGCCGCGGGACTCCATCATATTGAGCAGGGTGCGCATATGGCGACGCGAGCAGCTCAGCATTTCCGCCAGCTCGTTGAGGGTGGTCTCCTGCGACTTGCCGTCGCAGCACTGCCATAAGCGGATGAACTGTTGTTGCAGACGGCTGGAAGACATAAAAGAGGAACTCCTGCGCAAAACTCAGCAATTTATTACTCCCCATATTAAGCCAATAATGAATCCCGATGAAGCGAGGAGGTGAATATGATGAGGTCTACCGCAAAATCGTTCTACCAGCGCTATTTTTCTGCGACGCAGGATGCGTCCTGGCTGGCCCGCCTGATGGCAGGACGACAACAGGAAATCCTGGGAGAACTGATGCAGTGGGGAGTGACGTCAAAGGCCTCTGATCATTGACTTGCAGACATCATGTGTGACTGAGTATTGGTGTTATACTCGTCGTTTTTCAAGCTGCAGGTGCGCGCGCTTGCCCGGGTCTATCGCTGTCGATGCTCCCAGAGCCTATGTTCTGGCCGCGTGAATCGCCCCTACGGGACTCACCCTTTCGGAGCCAGCGTAAGCGCTGCGCAAAACGGTTAACCGTTTGTCCTGCAACGTGAAATCCACAGAGTATAGAATCACCCGCCAGCAGAAAGCCTCTGCTGGCTTTTTTCGTTTACTTCGCGTGTGTTAAGGACATTTCATGCTGTGGTTGATGACGATGGGACGACGGCTAAACGGCGTGTATGCCGCCTTTATGCTGGTTGCTTTTATGATGGGCGTGGCGGGCGCGTTGCAGGCGCCGACGTTGAGTTTGTTTCTCAGCCGCGAAGTAGGGGCGCAGCCGTTCTGGGTGGGCCTGTTCTACACGGTAAATGCCATTGCCGGGATCCTGGTGAGTCTGGCGTTGGCTAAGCGCTCTGATAGCCGCGGCGATCGGCGGCGGTTAATTATGCTCTGCTGCCTGATGGCGGTGGGCAATGCGCTGCTGTTTGCCTTCAACCGTCACTACCTGACGTTAATTACCTGCGGGGTGATGCTGGCGTCCATCGCCAATGCCGCCATGCCGCAGCTCTTCGCCCTGGCCCGGGAGTATGCCGACAGCTCGGCGCGGGAAGTGGTGATGTTCAGCTCGATCATGCGCGCCCAGCTGTCGCTGGCGTGGGTGATTGGCCCGCCTCTGGCCTTTATGCTGGCCCTCAATTATGGCTTTACCACCATGTTTTCCATTGCGGCGGGCATCTTTGTCATTAGCCTGGCGCTGATTGCCATTAAACTGCCCTCGGTCCCGCGGGTGGAGCAGCCTTCGGAAGAGGCGGCAGCGCTGGTGCAGGCCGGCGGCTGGCAGGATAAGAACGTGCGCATGCTGTTTACCGCCTCCACGCTGATGTGGACCTGCAACACGATGTATATCATTGATATGCCGCTGTGGATCAGTAACGATCTCGGTCTTCCTGACAGCCTTGCCGGGATCCTGATGGGCACCGCCGCCGGACTGGAAATACCGGCGATGATCCTCGCCGGTTACTACGTGAAGCGCTTTGGTAAACGTAAAATGATGGTGGCGGCGGTCGCGGCCGGTGTGCTGTTTTATGCCGGGTTGATTCTGTTTCATGGCCGTACGGCGCTGCTGGCCCTGCAGCTATTTAACGCGGTCTTTATCGGTATTATCGCCGGGATCGGTATGCTGTGGTTCCAGGACTTAATGCCGGGTCGGGCGGGGGCGGCGACCACCCTGTTCACCAACAGTATTTCCACCGGCGTGATCCTCGCCGGCGTGATGCAGGGGGCGCTGTCGCAAAGTTATGGCCACGCCAGCGTCTACTGGACGATCGCCGCGATTTCGCTGGTGACACTGTTTTTGACCAGCAGGGTGAAGGATATCTGACAATCTGCCTTGCCCCGGCGAGCCGCGTCGCCGGGGCAAGCTGACTACTCCAGGACGATACGCTTGATATCGCCGATGATAAAAATGTAGGCAATCACGCCGATCAGCGCCGTCAGGCCGACATAGATCAGCGCGTAAAAGAAATTACCCGTTGCGGAGATAATCACGCCAATTATCAGTGGCGCAATAATAGATGCCATATTGGCGCAAAAGTTAAATATGCCGCCGGTGAGGCCTGCCATATTTTCCGGGGCAATATCAGAAATTAAGGTCCAGCCCAGACCGACCATCCCCTGGCCAAAAAATGCCACCGACATAATAATGATAACGGTGCTGTTAGCGCTTACCCAGTTCGCCGCAATAATACAGCTGGACAGTAGTAAACCGGAAATTATTGGTAACTTTCGACTGATGTTGACGGAGCCGGTTCGCTTCAGCAACCGGTCCGAGATCCAGCCGCCGAAGAGGATGCCGATCGCGGCGGCGAGGAAGGGCCAGGTGGCGAAAAATCCGACGTGAAGCCAGGGAAGATGGCGCTCGTTGGCCAGATAGCTGGGAAACCACGTCAGGAAAAACACCAGCGTGGTGTTGCCCGCAAACTGACCCAGACTGGCGCCTACGATCTGACGACAGCCCAGCAGACGCCTGGCGTCACGCCCGTTAAATGGAACCTTCTGGAATTTATGGTTAATGTTGTTTGCGCCGATGTAAT
>OIFL01000142.1_pt1 | contig 15218 bp, 16 predicted proteins | sample 1581961 | NCBI WGS metagenome assembly OIFL01 (sample SAMN04414079, study PRJEB24778) | human gut metagenome | material: faecal | host: Homo sapiens
GTGGTGGGTCGTGTTGGTCGTTGCTATCCAGGTGTCACAGGCCCGTCCTCAATCCCGGCTTTCCCGGCGGCTGCCAGATGAGGGAAGCGATAACAGTCCAGCAGGGCGGCACTAAGCAAACCCGCCGCCAGCGGGCCATCATCCGCCTCGGCATGCAGCGTCGCGGTGAGCTGTCCCTGCAGCGCTTTCACCACCGCCTGTAGCTGGACCGCGTCGTCCACCTCCACCAGCAACGATAGCGGGCCGAAAACTTCGGTCTGCAGCAGCGTATCCTGCGCCAGCAGATCCTCGACCTGAGCCTGCCACAGCTGGGTCTGCGCCTGCCCGGCGCCGGCGGCGAGGCCGCTCGCCAGCCTCTCGATACGCGGGTGCGCCGCCAGGGCCGCCACGCCCTGCCGGTAGTGCTGGAGGGTCGGCGCATTGAGCAACACCTGCGGCGCAGAGCCCGCTACCGCCGCGCACAGCGCCGACTTAAAGCGTTCCAGCCCGGCGCCGCTCAGCGCCAGAATCAGCCCCGGACGGGTACAGAACTGGCCGCCGCCGAGGGTGAAAGACGCCACCAGCACGTTCGCCAGCGCCTCGGCCCGCGTCTGCAGCGCCTGCGGCAGAATAATCAATGGGTTAATCGCCGACATTTCAGCAAACAGCGGAATTGGCTGCGGGCGCTGCTGCGCCAGCTGATACAGCGCCTTACCGCCGGCTAACGAACCGGTAAAGCCAACGGCCTGAATCGCCGGATGACGGACCAATTCGGCGCCGATATCGGTCCCGAAAATCATATTGAATACGCCGCCGGGTAAACCGCACCGTACCACCGCCCTGACGATCGCCTCGGCGGTCAGCTCGGCGGTGGCCATATGGCCCGGATGGGCCTTCACCACCACCGGGCAGCCCGCCGCCAGCGCCGAGGCGGTATCGCCGCCGGCGGTGGAAAAGGCCAACGGAAAGTTGCTGGCGCCAAACACCGCCACCGGCCCTAACGCCTGCTGATACTGGCGCAGGTCCGGGCGCGGCAACGGCTGACGGTCGGCTAAGGCGGTATCAATACGGGCGGCGAAGGTATCGCCGCGCAGGATCACGCCAGCAAACATCCGCAACTGGCCGCTGGTGCGCGCCCGTTCTCCCTGTAGCCGCGCCAGCGGCAGCGCGGTCTCCTGCCCGGCGATAGCAAAAAACGGCTCGCCCAGCGCATCGAGTTCATCAGCAATGGCGTTGAGAAAGCGCGCCCGCTGCTGCGGCGTGGTTTGTGAATAGACGGCAAAGGCCTCCTGCGCGGCTTCTGCGGCCTGAGCGGCTTCCTCACAGGAAGCCGGATAAAAGCGGTGGCCGGTGGCTTCGCCGTCCACCGCCCGCAGGCTCAATAGCGTCGCCTCACCGCTGGCAATACGGCGTCCGGCGATAAACTGCCGTCCCGCCATGGTCTGAGATGCATTCATAGTGACTCCTGTGCTCAGAGGCCGACATCCGGCAGCGTCGGACGAGTGGCCAGCGCCTGTTCAACGATCGCCACCACCTGCTGGCGCGTTTCGCCTTCCAGCGCCAGACGCGGCGGACGGGTCACGGCGCTGCCGCGTCCGAGTAGCTCTTCGCACAGCTTGATGCACTGCACCAGATCCGGACGCGCATCGAGATGCAGCAGCGGCATGAACCAGCGGTACAGCGCCATTGCCTCTTCGTAACGCTGTTGGCGGGCGAGACGGAATAACGTTTCCCCTTCGCGCGGGAAGGCGTTGGACATTCCGGAGATCCACCCTTCCGCGCCGACGGCGATACTTTCCACCACCACGTCATCCAGCCCGGCAAACAGCACGAAGCGGTCGCCAACGGTGTTACGCAGGTCGATAAAGCGGCGGGTATCGCCGGAGGAGTCTTTAAAGCAGACGATGTTGTCGCAGTCAGTCAGGGTGGCGAGAATGTCCGGCGTCACGTCGGTTTTGTAACTCGGCGGGTTGTTGTAGACCATAATCGGCAGGTCGGTAGCGCTCGCCACGCTGCGGAAGTGGGCCGCGGTTTCATGCGGTTTTGAGGAGTAGACCAGCGCCGGCATCACCATGATCCCGTCGACGCCGACGCGCTCCGCCTCTTTCGCCATTTTCTGGGCGAAGGCGGTGGTGAACTCGGCCACCCCGGCGATGACCGGAATTTTGCCGCCGGCGGCATCCTTCGCCACCTCGATAATCTGTAGTTTTTCATCGGTGCTCAGCGAGGTGTTTTCACCCACGCTGCCGCATACCACCAGCCCGGAAACGCCATCTTTCACCAGGTTTTTCATCACCGCGTGAGTGGCGTCTAAATCGAGGGAGTAATCGCTACGAAACTGCGTGCTGACCGCCGGGAATACGCCGCTCCAGTGAATCGCTTTTTTGCTCATGCTCGGTTCCTTGTCGTCATTTTGTTAAGTCGAAGTGAATGAATGGTGAATATTCACTGACAGATTGACGTGTCGCGGAACCGGCGGCTTGTCGGTTTTCCCTCAATACGATGACGAAATTAGCACAGTCGGCAAAAGTGTGAGCCAGCGTTTATCCGAGCAGCGTGAGGCGAAAATCGCGCGGCGTCGAGCCGGTCATCGCCTTGAACTGGCGGCTAAAGGCGCTGTGATCGGTATACCCGCACTGCAGGGCGATATCGGTAATCGGCGTATCGCCAGCCAGCAGTTCGGTCGCTTTTTCCAGCCGCACTTTGTGGATCATCTGCCGCGGAGTGAGATGAAAGATCCGTTTGCAGTAGCGTTCGATCTGCGCAATCGACATCCCGCTTAAGGCGGTTAACTCTTCCATGGCGATCGGCCGGTGATAATGGCGGCGGATATGATCGTCGACGATCGCCAGCCGCTGCCACGCCGGATGGCGGGCATGAGCCTCCTGCAGATCGTGCGAGATCCCGGCCATGCCGATCACCTGCCCGCGGACATCGCGCAGCGCCAGTTTCTGCGTCAGGCACCAGCCGCGCTCGCGGCCATTGTAGAGATGCATTTCCAGCTGATCGCGCAGGGTCACACCTTCGCGCAACACCCGCAGATCCTGTTCGGTATAACCCTGACCCAGCGCGGAAGGAAAGACATCGGCGGAGGTTTTGCCCAGCAGCGAGGAGACGCTTTTGAAACCACAGCGGCGGGCCAGCGTCAGGTTCGCCAGCAGATAGCGCGCCTGACGATCTTTGATAAAAAAGACCACATTAGGAATGGCATTGAGCAGGGGCGCAATCAGCGCCAGCGCATTCAGCAGCGCTGGCATATTTTCCGGCCGCTGGCGCGCCAGCCCTTCGCAGATCTGGCTCAGCTCATCGACGGCCAGCTCAGGTTGGTTAACCGCGCGCGGCGGCGCCGCATCAGAAACACCGATCATAAGGCCTCCTCATGGTAAGTGACCGAAGGATATTTATTCACTTTCCGTTAACACCTCAAGCAGCATCCCTCGGTTTTGCGATCCTGGATCCGCTTTACGCCTTCCCCTGATTTAGCCACTGGCGCAATGGTCACTTTCGGTTTACCACAGCATTAAGCAAATGATTAATAAGAAATAACTATGTGAAATAGAAATATACCGCGCTCATGACTGTGCAGATTTCGTCATTTTCTCTGACGAAAGCGCTCAAGCAGGTCGGGAAAGGTTGCGCCAGCATGATGAAACATGTTGTTAACTTCCGGAGAGCCTGATGACCGCGCCACGCCCCCCTGTTACGTTGAGAGCTATTGATTCACATACCGGCGGCGAACCGACCCGCCTGATCGTTGACGGATTCCCCGATCTCGGCGGCGGCAGCATGGCGAAGCGCCGCGACCGCTTCGCCCGCGACTTTGACCATTGGCGTCAGGCGGCCATTCTCGAACCGCGCGGTAATGACGTACTGGTCGGCGCGCTGCTGTGCAAACCGGTCTCGGCGGCGGCTACCGCTGGCGTGATTTTCTTCAACAATGCCGGTTTTCTGAATATGTGTGGCCACGGCACAATCGGGCTTATCGCCTCGCTGGCCTGGCTTGGGCGTATCCAGCCCGGCGTACATCTGATTGAAACCCCGGTCGGCGACGTAAGCGCTACGTTGCACGACGATGGCAGCGTATCGGTGCAAAACGTCCCGGCCCGCCGCTGGAAAAAACAGATCCGCGTTGAGACCGCGCATGGTCCCGTCATCGGCGATATTGCCTGGGGCGGCAACTGGTTTTTCCTGATTAACGACCACCCGTTCGCCATTACCCCCGAACATATTCCACAGCTCACCGCCTACGCCTGGGCAGTGCGCGAGGGGCTGGAAGCCGCGGGGATCCGCGGCGACGACGGCGGCGTTATCGACCATATCGAACTCTTCGCCGATGACGATACCGCCGACAGCCGCAACTTCGTACTCTGTCCGGGAAAGGCCTGGGATCGCTCGCCGTGCGGTACCGGCACCAGCGCCAAGCTGGCCTGCCTGGCGCAGGATGGCAAGCTGCAGCCGGGGGAAATCTGGCGTCAGGCCAGCATCATCGGCAGCCAGTTTACCGCCAGCTACCAGCGCACCGCGGAAAGCATCATCCCAACGATCCGCGGCGAAGCCTGGGTGTGTGGAGACAACCAGTTGATCCTCAACCCTGACGATCCCTTCTGCTGGGGGATCGCGCCGTGAAGCAGTGCGACGTCATCGTGATCGGCGCCGGGATCATCGGCGCCGCCTGCGCGTGGCAGCTGGCGAAGCGGGGGCAGAGCGTGACGCTTATCGACGACGGTCAGCCCGGCGCGACGGCGGCCGGTATGGGCCATCTGGTGTGCATGGATGACGACCCCGCCGAGCTTGCCTTGTCGGCATGGTCGCTGGAACGCTGGCGCGCTATCACGCCACGGATGCCCGACCATTGCGCCTGGCGCGGCTGCGGCACGCTGTGGCTGGCGGAAAGCGAAGAAGAGATGGCCGTCGCGGGCGAAAAACAGCGGCGGCTGGCCGGCCATCAGGTACCCAGCGAACGCCAGACCCCGCAGCAGATCGCCGGACGCGAGCCGCTGCTGCGCGGCGGGCTGGCGGGCGGCCTGTGGGTGCCAGGCGATGGTATCGTCTACGCGCCAAACGGCGCCCGGTGGCTGATGGCCGATGCCGGAGACCATCTGACCTGCCTTCACGACAGCGCGCAGGCGATTACCGAACCGCAGGTGCTGCTCGCCAGCGGCCAACGGCTACAGGCGCGGGCCATCGTGGTGGCCTGCGGACTTGAAGCCAACGCGCTGTTAGCGGAAAACTGGCTGCGGCCGAAAAAAGGCCAACTGGCGATAACCGATCGCTACGGGCCGCGGGTACATCACCAGCTGGTTGAACTGGGTTACGGCGCCAGCGCCCACGGCGGCGGCACCTCGGTGGCCTTTAACCTGCAGCCGCGGCCCACCGGCCAGCTGCTGATTGGCTCGTCGCGCCAGTTTGATAACCGCGAGCGCCAGCTGGATCTCCCCTTGCTGGGGCAGATGCTCGATCGCGCCCGCCATTTTGTGCCGGCGCTGGCGACGCTGAATATCATCCGCTGCTGGAGCGGCCTGCGCGCCGCCTCGCAGGATGGCAACCCGCTGATCGGCCCGCATCCCACGCGCCGTGGCGTATGGCTGGCGCTGGGCCATGAAGGGCTGGGCGTCACCACCGCTCCGGCCACAGCTGAACTGCTGGCGGCGCAGATCCTCGGCGAACGCTGCCCGCTGGCGCCTGAGGCCTGGCTCCCGACCCGTCTGTATCATCAGGAGGCGATCGCATGAATAACACGTTCAATATCACCGTCGATGTCGAAGCGCTGACGGTGCCGGAAGGGATCAGCGTGGCGGCGGCGCTAGCGTTGACCGGCGATCCCACCACCCGCCAGGCGGTTAACGGCGACCCCCGCGCGCCGTTTTGCGGTATGGGGATCTGCCAGGAGTGCCGGATCACCGTCGACGGCCTACGGGTACTGGCCTGCCAGACCCTGTGCCGGGCCGGCATGCAAATAGAAAGGAGCCGCTATGCACACGCTGCGCTGTGACATTTTAATCCTCGGCGCCGGCCCCGCCGGCATGGCGGCCGCGCTCTCTGCCGCCGCCTGCAATAAGCAGGTCATTATTCTCGACGATAACCCCGCACCCGGCGGACAAATCTGGCGCGCCGGCCCGCAGACGACGCTGCCCGCCCTGGCCCGGCGCTATCGCGACGCCATCGCCGCGTCTGCCGCCATCCGGATGGTGAACGGCGCGCGGCTGATTGCCCGCCCCTCCGTGCACAGCGTGCTGTTTGAAACCGCCGACGGCGGCGGCGTGGTTTGCTGGCAGAAACTGATCCTCTGCTGCGGCGCGCGCGAGCTGTCGCTGCCCTTTCCCGGCTGGACCTTACCCGGCGTGACCGGCGCGGGCGGCCTGCAGGCGCAGATCAAGCAGGGCCTGTCGCTGAAAGGAGAAAAGGTGGTGATTGCCGGCAGCGGCCCGCTGCTGCTGGCGGTGGCGGATACGGTGAATAAGGCCGGAGGCCAGGTAACGAATATCATTGAGCAAGCGGCGCTCCCGGCGCTGCTGCGCTTCGCCAGCGGGCTGTGGCGCTGGCCGCAGAAGCTGCGCCAGTTAGCGACGCTGGCCCCGAAAGGCTATCTTAGCGGCGCCCAGGCGATCCGCGCCCACGGCACAACGCGGCTGGAGGCCGTGACATTGCGCCAGCGCGGCGTCGAGCGGACTATCGCCTGCGATCGACTGGCTATCGGCTACGGGCTGATACCCAATATCGAGACGGGGCTGCTGTTTGGCTGCGCCACGGCACAGGAGGCGATCCAGGTTAACCGCTGGCAGCAGACCAGCATCGCGGATATCTATGCCGCCGGCGAGTGCACCGGTTTCGGCGGTAGCGAGCTGGCGCTGGCGGAGGGCGAAATCGCCGGGTATGCCGCCGCCGGGGCCAGCCAGCAAGCGCAGGCGTTATTTACCCGCCGCGCCCGCTGGCAGCGTTTCGCCGAAGCAATCAACCGTACCTTCCGGCTGACGGAATCCTTGAAAGACGCCGCAACGCCGGAGAGCCTGCTGTGCCGCTGCGAGGATGTACGCTGCGGCGATGTGGCGGCCGCCGGAGGCTGGCTGCAGGCCAAACTGACCCAGCGCTGCGGAATGGGCGCCTGTCAGGGGCGTACCTGCGCCGCCAGCGCCCGCTGGTTGTACGGCTGGCCGCTGCCGCAGCCCAGAGAACCGCTGGCCCCCGCCCGCGCGGAAACGCTTATTGCCCTCGCCCGGCCGAGCGCCGAGCCGTAACCGCTACTCTTCTTCATCACCGCGCCCGGCAGGGACGCCAAGCGCAATAAACTCCTCCAGCAGCGAGGTCAGTTGCTGCAGCTTTTCCGTGGTGAACTGGGCCTCCAGCAGACGATAGGTTTCTTCCACCTCGGCCTGAGCGCTTTCATACAGCGCGGTTCCGGCAGGCGTCAGCGAGACGTACAGCTTGCGCTGATCGTTAACCGGCTTTAAGCGCAGCACCAGCCCATCCCGCTCCATGCGCGTCAAAATCCCGGTCAGGCTGGGGCGCAGGATGCAGGCGCGAAAGGCCAGATCGTGAAAATCCATCGACGGACGTTCGGCGAGAATTCGCACGATCCGCCACTGCTGTTCGGTGAGATTGTGCCGTTTGACGATCGGCCGAAAGTAGGCCATCGCCGCCTCACGCGCCTGCAACAAGGCAATGGTTAATGAATCATGCATAGTATCCCCTCTACAGCCTCATCCAAAACTTATTAACAACTTAATAATTAGCTTTAATCCTGCCATGTACAACCGGTTTCTGCACCTGAAAAGTACCAGCCTCTTCCTGAAAAACAGTCAACCCATTGATTAAAAACCAATAAGTTATTGATGTGTAAATATTGTGTTAATCCGATCACAAAACATTCACTTCCAGTTGCTAAACCTGGCCGCAAAGCATAAAAGATGATCATTAATATATTAATGAAATGCATTTAAATCCGAAATCAGTACCAGAGGAGTGTTGACTGAAAGGTACCATCTTCGCCGTTGCGCTCAATCATCGCAGCCAGCTCGACGCCTGGCGCGAAGCGTTTCAACAGGCCCCCTACAAGACGCCGCCGAAAACCGCGGTCTGGTTTATCAAGCCGCGCAATACCGTGATTGGCGACGGCGAGGCGATCCCCTATCCGCAGGGCGAGACCGTACAAAGCGGCGCGACGGTGGCGCTGATTGTCGGCAAAACCGCGCGTAAAGTGGCGGCGGCAGAGGCAGCGAACTATATCGCCGGCTACGCGCTGGCTAACGATGTGAGTCTGCCGGAAGAGAGTTTTTATCGCCCGGCGATCAAGGCGAAATGCCGCGATGGCTTCTGCCCCGTCGGCGCGCTGTCGGCGGTGCGTAACGTCGATAACCTGACCATCATCACCGAAATCAACGGCCGCGAGGCGGATAGCTGGCATACCGGCGATCTGCAGCGTAACGCCGCGCAGCTGCTGAGCGCCTTAAGCGAGTTCGCCACCCGCAATCCCGGCGACGCGATCCTTATCGGCACGCCCCACTCTCGCGTCACGCTGCGCCCCGGCGACCGCGTACGTATTCTCGCCGACGGATTCCCGGCGCTGGAAAACCCGGTTGTCGCAGAAGGAGAGCTGGCATGAAACAGGCACGCATTGAATGGCAGGGACAGGTACGCGACGTGCTGGTCGATGAACGCGACCAGGTGCGCCTGAACGATGGCACGGTATTGAAAGAAGGCGAATTCCGCTGGTTGCCGCCCGCCGACGGCACGCTGTTCGCGCTGGGGCTGAACTACGCCGACCACGCCAGCGAGCTGGAATTTAAGCCGCCAACCGAGCCTTTGGTGTTCATCAAAGCGCCGAACACCTTTATTGGCCACCAGCAGCAGTCGGTACGCCCGGATAACGTCGAATACATGCACTACGAAGCCGAACTGGTGGTGGTGATCGGGAAAACCGCGCGCCGCGTCAGCGAAGCCGAGGCCATGGACTATGTCGCTGGCTATACCGTGTGCAACGACTACGCGATCCGCGACTACCTGGAAAACTACTACCGCCCGAACCTGCGGGTCAAAAGCCGCGATACCCTGACGCCGATTGGCCCGTGGATCGTCGCCAAAGAGGCGATCCCGGATCCGCATAATCTGGCCCTGCGCACCTGGGTCAACGGCGAACTGCGCCAGCAGGGCACCACCGCCGATCTGATCTTCAGCATCCCGTTCCTCATCGCTTATTTAAGCGAATTTATGACCCTGCAACCGGGCGACATGATCGCCACCGGCACGCCGAAAGGGCTATCCGATGTGGTGCCGGGCGACGAGGTGATCGTTGAAGTCGAGGGCGTGGGCCGCCTGGTCAACCATATCATCAGCCAGCAAGCGTATGAGGAGACACTGTCATGAAAAAAATTAACCATTGGATCAACGGTAAAAACGTTGCCGGCGCAGACTATTTTCATACCACCAACCCGGCCACCGGCGAAGTGCTGGCTGAAGTCGCCTCCGGCGGCGAAGCCGAAATCAACCAGGCGGTAGCGGCGGCGAAAGAGGCCTTCCCGAAGTGGGCTAACCTGCCGATGAAAGAGCGCGCGCGCCTGATGCGCTGCCTCGGGGATCTGATCGATCAGAACGTCCCGGAGATCGCGGCGATGGAAACCGCCGATACCGGCCTGCCTATCCACCAGACCAAAAACGTGCTGATCCCGCGGGCGTCGCATAACTTCGAATTTTTCGCCGAAGTATGCCAGCAGATGAACGGCAAGACCTATCCGGTCGATGACAAGATGCTCAACTATACCCTCGAGCAGCCGGTTGGCGTGTGCGCGCTGGTGTCGCCGTGGAACGTGCCGTTTATGACCGCGACCTGGAAGGTGGCGCCGTGCCTGGCGCTGGGGAATACCGCGGTGCTGAAAATGTCCGAGCTGTCGCCGCTGACCGCCGATCGTCTGGGCGAGCTGGCGCTGGAGGCCGGGATCCCGGCCGGCGTGCTGAACGTGGTGCAGGGCTACGGCGCCACCGCCGGCGACGCGCTGGTGCGCCATCATGATGTGCGCGCCGTCTCCTTCACCGGCGGCACCGCCACCGGCCGCAACATCATGAAGAACGCCGGTCTGAAAAAGTACTCTATGGAGCTCGGCGGAAAATCGCCGGTGCTGATTTTTGAAGACGCCGATATTGAGCGAGCGCTCGACGCCGCGCTGTTCACCATCTTCTCGATCAACGGCGAACGCTGCACCGCCGGTTCGCGCATTTTCATTCAGCAGAGTATTTATCCGGAGTTCGTCAAGCGCTTCGCCGAGCGCGCCAACCGCCTGCGCGTGGGCGATCCGACCGATCCGAATACCCAGGTCGGCGCGCTGATTAGCCAACAGCACTGGGAGAAAGTGTCCGGTTACATTCGCCTCGGCATCGAAGAGGGGGCCACCCTGCTGGCCGGCGGCGCGGATAAGCCGTCCGACCTGCCGGCGCATCTGAAAGCCGGCAACTTCCTGCGCCCGACGGTACTGGCGGATGTCGACAACCGCATGCGCGTCGCCCAGGAAGAGATTTTTGGCCCGGTCGCCTGCCTGCTGCCGTTCAAAGACGAAGCGGAAGGGCTGCGCCTGGCGAACGATGTGGAATACGGCCTGGCGTCGTATATCTGGACCCAGGACGTCAGCAAAGTGCTGCGTCTGGCGCGCGGTATTGAAGCCGGGATGGTGTTCGTCAACACCCAGAACGTGCGCGACCTGCGTCAGCCGTTCGGCGGCGTGAAGGCCTCCGGCACCGGCCGCGAAGGCGGCGAGTACAGCTTTGAAGTGTTCGCCGAAATGAAAAACGTCTGCATCTCGATGGGCGACCATCCGATCCCGAAATGGGGAGTCTGATATGGGTAAGTTAGCGTTAGCAGCAAAAATCACTCACGTGCCGTCGATGTATCTGTCTGAGCTGCCCGGGAAAAACCACGGCTGCCGCCAGGGCGCTATCGACGGACATAAAGAAATTGGCAAGCGCTGCCGCGAAATGGGCGTCGATACCATCATCGTGTTCGACACCCACTGGCTGGTCAACAGCGCCTACCACATCAACTGCGCCGACCATTTCCAGGGCGTCTACACCAGTAACGAACTGCCGCATTTTATTCGCGACATGACCTACGACTACGACGGCAACCCGGAGCTGGGCCAGCTTATCGCCGACGAGGCCGTAAAGCCCGGCGTACGCGCCAAAGCACACAATATTCCCAGCCTGAAGCTGGAGTACGGCACCCTGGTGCCAATGCGCTACATGAACAGCGATAAGCATTTCAAAGTGGTGTCCATTTCCGCCTTCTGTACCGTTCACGACTTTGCCGACAGCCGCAGGCTGGGCGAAGCGATCCTCAAAGCCATTGAGAAATATGACGGCACCGTGGCGGTGCTGGCCAGCGGCTCGCTGTCGCACCGCTTTATCGACGATCAACGCGCCGAAGAGGGGATGAACAGCTACACCCGCGAGTTCGATCATCAGATGGATGAGCGGGTGGTGAAACTGTGGCGCGAGGGCAAATTTAAAGAGTTCTGCACCATGCTGCCGGAGTACGCCGACTACTGCTACGGCGAAGGCAACATGCACGACACGGTGATGCTGCTCGGTCTGCTGGGTTGGGATAAATACGACGGCAAGGTGGAGTTTATCACCGAGCTATTCGCCAGCTCCGGTACCGGCCAGGTTAACGCCGTGTTCCCGTTGCCAGCGCAGGCGTAAGGGGGCCCCATGCCGCATTTTATCGCCGAATGTACCGACAACATCCGCGAGCAGGCCGATCTGCCAGGGCTGTTCGCCAAAGTCAACGAGGCGCTGGCCGCCACCGGTATCTTCCCGATCGGCGGTATTCGCAGCCGCGCCCACTGGCTGGATACCTGGCAGATGGCCGACGGCAGGCAGGATTACGCCTTCGTGCATATGACCCTGAAAATCGGCGCCGGGCGCAGTCTGGAGAGCCGTCAGGACGTGGGAGATATGCTGTTCGCGCTGATCAAAGCCCACTTTGCCGCACTGATGGAGAGCCGCTATCTGGCGCTGTCGTTCGCCATGGAAGAGCTCGACCCGACGCTGAACTACAAACAGAACAACGTGCACGCGTTATTTAAATAATGTGCAAATTGCCCGGTGGCGCTGCGCTTACCGGGCCTACAACGGCCATGAATTTGTAGGCCGGATAAGCGAAGCGCCATCCGGCAATACAATGCCACAGGAATCACTATGCTCGATAAACAGACCCGCACCCTGATTGCCCAGCGGCTGAACCAGGCCGAAAAACAGCGTGAACAGATCCGCGCGATCTCGCTGGATTATCCGTCGATCACCATTGAGGACGCCTACGCCGTCCAGCGCGAGTGGGTCGAGATGAAGATCGCCGAAGGCCGCGTGCTCAAAGGCCACAAGATCGGCCTGACCTCTAAAGCGATGCAGGCCAGCTCGCAGATCAGCGAGCCGGACTACGGCGCGCTGCTCGACGATATGTTCTTCCACGACGGCAGCGATATTCCCACCGACCGCTTTATCGTTCCGCGTATTGAAGTCGAGCTGGCCTTCGTGCTGGCCAAACCGCTGCGCGGCCCGAACTGTACGCTGTTTGATGTCTACAACGCCACCGACTACGTTATCCCGGCGCTGGAGCTTATCGACGCGCGTTGCCACAACATCGACCCGGAAACCCAGCGTCCGCGCAAAGTGTTCGACACCATCTCCGATAACGCCGCCAACGCCGGGGTGATCCTCGGCGGCCGGCCGATTAAACCGGATGAGCTCGACCTGCGCTGGATCTCCGCCCTGCTGTATCGCAACGGCGTGATTGAAGAGACCGGCGTCGCCGCGGGCGTACTCAATCATCCGGCCAACGGCGTGGCCTGGCTGGCCAACAAGCTGGCGCCGTACGATGTCCAGCTCGAAGCCGGGCAGATTATTCTCGGCGGCTCCTTTACCCGTCCGGTACCGGCACGCAAGGGCGATACCTTCCATGTCGACTACGGCAACATGGGCGCCATCAGCTGCCGCTTTGTCTGAGGAGAGCAACATGAACAACGCATTTAAAGAGGCGCTCAAGGCCGGCCGTCCGCAAATCGGCCTGTGGCTTGGGCTGTGCAGCAGCTACAGCGCCGAACTGCTGGCCGGCGCCGGCTTCGACTGGCTGCTGATCGACGGCGAACACGCGCCCAACAACGTACAAACGGTGCTGACCCAGTTGCAGGCCATTGCGCCCTACCCCAGCCAGCCGGTAGTGCGTCCGTCGTGGAACGATCCGGTACAAATTAAACAACTGCTGGAGGTCGGCGCGCAAACTCTGCTGGTGCCGAGAGTGCAGAATGCCGAAGAAGCGCGGCTGGCGGTAAGCGCCACCCGCTACCCGCCTGCCGGCATCCGCGGAGTCGGCACCGCGCTAGCCCGCGCCTCACGCTGGAATCGCATTCCGGATTATATCCACCGGGCCAATGACGCCATGTGCGTCCTGGTACAGATTGAGACCCGCGAAGCGCTGAAAAATTTGCCGCAGATCCTCGATGTCGACGGGGTGGACGGGGTGTTTATCGGCCCGGCGGACCTCAGCGCCGATATGGGTCACGGCGGCAATCCGCAGCACCCGGAAGTACAGGCCGCCATTGAAGATGCCATCCAGCAAATCCGTCAGGCCGGCAAGGCGCCGGGGATCCTGATGGCCAATGAACAGCTGGCGAAGCGCTATCTCGAACTGGGCGCGCTGTTCGTCGCCGTCGGCGTCGATACCACCCTGCTGGCCCGCGGCGCAGAAGCGCTGGCGGCCCGGTTTACCCACACCGCAACGACCACAACCGATAACAATAAATCCGTCTATTGAACGGATAATGTGGAGCGCAACATGACTACCTCTACCCTGCAACACAATGATAATAAAGCCGTTGAAGTAGAAAACCGGGTGATCAAAAAGCTGTTCCGCCGCCTGATCACCTTCCTGTTCGTTCTCTTTGTTTTCTCATTTTTGGACCGCATTAATATCGGCTTCGCCGGCCTGACGATGGGCAAAGACCTCGGTCTGACCTCCACCATGTTCGGCCTGGCGGCGACGCTGTTCTACGTCACCTACGTGCTGTGCGGGATCCCCAGCAATATCATGCTGGCGAAAGTTGGCGCGCGCCGTTGGATCGCCGGGATCATGGTGGTCTGGGGGATCGCCTCGACCTGTACCATGTTCGCCACCAGCCCGCATACGCTGTACATCCTGCGCATGCTGGTCGGCATCGCCGAGGCTGGTTTCCTACCAGGGATCCTCGTCTATCTGACCTGGTGGTTCCCGGCCTACCATCGCGCCCGCGCCAACGCCCTGTTTATGATCGCCATGCCGGTGACCATGATGCTCGGCTCGATACTTTCCGGCTATATTCTGGCGCTCGACGGACTCTTGAACCTGAAGGGCTGGCAGTGTCTGGTTCTGCTGGAAGGCCTGCCATCGGTGGTGCTTGGCGTCGTCACCTGGTTCTTCCTCAACGACACGCCGGATAAAGCCAACTGGCTGGATAACGAAGAGAAACAGGCGCTGAAGGCGATGATCGATCGCGAACGGGAACATGCGGCGATCGTCCCGGCTTCGCCGCGTTCCACGCTGCGCGAAGTCCTGACGCCAGCGGTGCTGATGTATACCCTGGCCTACTTCTGCCTGACCAATACCCTCAGCGCCATTAATATCTGGACGCCGCAGATCCTGCAGAGCTTCAACACCGGCAGTAGCAACATCATGATTGGCCTGCTGGCGGCGATCCCGCAGTTCTGCACCATTTTCGGCATGATCTGGTGGAGTCGCCGCTCCGACCGGCGCAAAGAGCGCAAGATGCATACCATCCTGCCCTACCTGTTCGCCGCGGCGGGTTGGCTGCTGGCTTCGGCAACGCACCACAGCCTGATCCAGCTGATCGGCATTATTATGGCTTCGGTGGGATCCTTTACCGCGATGGCCATTTTCTGGACCACCCCGGATCGGGTGATCAGCCTGCAGTCGCGCGCGGTGGCGCTGGCGGTGATCAACGCCATCGGCAACGTCGGCTCTGCCGTCAGCCCGCTGTTGATCGGCATTTTGCGCGATACCACCGGCAGCTTTAGCTCCGGGCTGTGGTTTGTCGCCGGGCTGCTGATCGTCGGCGCGCTGGTGCTCACCCGCATTCCAATGAGCCAGCGTGAGGACGCCGCCGCCGCGCCGGGCTTAGCGGCGCAAAAAGGCCACTAAGGAGCGGGTATGTGTCAGCATTCCATCGCCAACATCGACATCAATAAAGATTACGACGAGAGCCTGG
>OIFL01000147.1_pt1 | contig 15038 bp, 10 predicted proteins | sample 1581961 | NCBI WGS metagenome assembly OIFL01 (sample SAMN04414079, study PRJEB24778) | human gut metagenome | material: faecal | host: Homo sapiens
TGCGCCGCCGGGCGAGCGAGTGCGGCGTGAACCGGGCTAAAGTGGAAGGCACGGGCCGTAAAGGTCGTCTCCTGCGCGAAGACGTGCAGGCTTACGGGAAAGACTTTGTTAAGCGTGCTGAATCCGCACCGGCGGCTGCCGCTGGCGGCGGTATCCCGGGCATGCTGCCATGGCCGAAGGTTGACTTCAGCAAGTTCGGCGAAATCGAAGAAGTGGAGCTGGGCCGTATCCAGAAAATCTCTGGTGCCAACCTGAGCCGTAACTGGGTCATGATCCCGCACGTTACCCACTTCGATAAAACCGATATCACCGATCTGGAAGCGTTCCGTAAGCAGCAGAACGCCGAAGCTGAGAAGCGTAAACTGGACGTGAAATTCACCCCAGTGGTCTTCATCATGAAAGCCGTTGCCGCTGCGCTTGAGCAGATGCCGCGCTTCAACAGCTCGCTCTCCGAAGATGGTCAGCGTCTGACGCTGAAGAAATACATCAACATCGGTGTGGCGGTGGATACCCCGAACGGTCTGGTGGTTCCGGTCTTTAAAGACGTGAACAAGAAGAGCATCACCGAGCTGTCTCGTGAACTGACCACCATCTCGAAGAAAGCGCGCGATGGCAAACTGACGGCGGGCGAAATGCAGGGCGGTTGCTTCACCATCTCCAGCATCGGCGGCCTGGGCACCACCCACTTCGCGCCGATTGTTAACGCGCCGGTAGTGGCCATCCTGGGCGTGTCTAAGTCCGCGATGGAGCCGGTATGGAATGGTAAAGAGTTCGTTCCGCGTCTGATGATGCCGATCTCTCTGTCCTTCGACCACCGCGTCATCGACGGTGCTGATGGTGCCCGCTTCATTACCATCATTAACAACACCTTGAGCGACATTCGCCGCCTGGTGATGTAATCGAAAAAGCCGGCCTGACGGCCGGCTTTTTTCTGATAACCTCAGGCTGTTGGGGATTATCAGCAACAAAGGACAAAATCGTTTGCCGTTTGTTGTTTAAAAATTGTTAACAATTTTGTAAAATACACGCGGATAGAACGTCCCGGTGGACTTGGGCGTAAGAATAATAGCGTCAGACCCGCCGGATATAAATTACAGAGGTCATGATGAGTACTGAAATCAAAACTCAGGTCGTGGTACTTGGGGCAGGCCCCGCAGGTTACTCTGCAGCCTTCCGTTGCGCTGATTTAGGTCTGGAAACCGTCATCGTAGAACGTTACAGCACCCTCGGTGGCGTTTGCCTGAACGTGGGTTGTATCCCGTCTAAAGCGCTGCTGCACGTGGCAAAAGTTATCGAAGAAGCGAAAGCGCTGGCCGAACACGGCATCGTTTTCGGCGAACCGAAAACCGACATTGACAAGATCCGCACCTGGAAAGAAAAAGTTATCACTCAGCTGACCGGCGGCCTGGCTGGCATGGCTAAAGGCCGTAAAGTGAAAGTGGTTAACGGTCTGGGTAAATTTACCGGCGCCAACACCCTGGAAGTGGAAGGCGAAAACGGTAAAACCGTGATCAACTTCGACAACGCTATCATCGCGGCGGGCTCCCGTCCGATTCAACTGCCATTTATTCCGCATGAAGATCCGCGCGTATGGGACTCCACCGACGCCCTGGAGCTGAAATCTGTGCCGAAACGCATGCTGGTCATGGGCGGCGGTATCATCGGTCTGGAAATGGGTACCGTATACCATGCGCTGGGTTCAGAGATCGACGTGGTTGAAATGTTCGACCAGGTTATCCCGGCTGCCGATAAAGACGTGGTGAAAGTCTTCACTAAACGCATCAGCAAGAAATTCAACCTGATGCTGGAAACCAAAGTGACTGCCGTTGAAGCGAAAGAAGACGGTATTTACGTTTCCATGGAAGGCAAAAAAGCGCCGGCTGAAGCGCAGCGTTACGACGCCGTGCTGGTCGCTATCGGCCGCGTGCCGAACGGCAAAAACCTCGATGCAGGCAAAGCCGGCGTGGAAGTGGACGATCGTGGCTTCATCCGCGTTGACAAACAAATGCGCACCAACGTGCCGCACATCTTTGCTATCGGCGATATCGTCGGTCAGCCGATGCTGGCGCACAAAGGCGTACACGAAGGTCACGTTGCCGCAGAAGTTATCTCCGGCCTGAAACACTACTTCGATCCGAAAGTGATCCCGTCCATCGCCTACACTGAGCCAGAAGTGGCATGGGTTGGTCTGACTGAGAAAGAAGCGAAAGAGAAAGGCATCAGCTACGAAACCGCCACCTTCCCGTGGGCTGCTTCCGGCCGTGCTATCGCTTCCGACTGCGCAGACGGTATGACCAAACTGATCTTCGACAAAGAGACCCACCGTGTTATCGGCGGCGCGATTGTCGGCACCAACGGCGGCGAGCTGCTGGGTGAGATCGGCCTGGCTATCGAAATGGGCTGCGACGCTGAAGACATCGCGCTGACCATCCATGCTCACCCAACTCTGCACGAGTCTGTTGGCCTGGCGGCAGAAGTCTTCGAAGGCAGCATCACCGATCTGCCAAACGCCAAAGCGAAGAAAAAGTAACTTTTTCTTTCAGCTAAAATGCATAAGCGGCTCTAAGAGCCGCTTTTTTTATGCCTGATGTTTAGAACTATGTCTCCGTTCATAAACCGCTACACCTCATACATACTTTGAAAATAATCACGCCATAAACTTATAGGCAGTTAACGATATAGTTGAGGTGTGAGATGAAACGCTTTTTAACCGCAGCGCTGGTCGCTGCAACGTGCCTATCCGGTGTGGCCTGCGCGGCTGACGCCACCATCCCCTGGGCGGACAACAGCGGTGGCACGGAAACGACCCATATCGCGGCGATGGGGCAGGATCTGAATGCCCAGCATCAGCAGGTGACGAAGACGAATGAAGGGGTATGGGCGGCGAACTCCGGAAGCATCAGCGCTGATGAAGCGGCATTATCCAGCACAAAGCCGACTTTTGCTGGCGATCCGTCTCTGATGCCCCATCAGGGCTAAGCGAATAGAAACGCCAGGTTGCTTGAGGGCAACCTGGCGTTTTTTTATGGTTTGACAACCTGCCAGCCGGCGTCAGCATCGGGGGCAAAGCGCGTGATGGCCTGCGCTTTTGCGGCGCTCTCTTCGCCGAGATTAGCCTGATAAACGGTATCGTGCAGATCGATCATAAAGCTCATCACTCCGGTTTCACCCCATTCCACAGGCCAGGCAAGCAAGGCCGCATCCTGGTCATCGCGGCCTGCGATAATGCGGAAACGATAGCCATGATAACCGGCGCCGGGCTCCGTCGGGCTGAATGCCGGCCCCAGCGGGCTTGGCGTCTCACCCGGCGACGTCGGCCAGTACAACCCATCTTTTTTGCCTTCACTGCTGATGATTTTCTGCGCCCAGCGGTGATTAAGCTGGTAGTAATCCTGCTGGGCGTCAACGTAAGCGTGCATGGCGGCTATCGCTGACAGTTCATTGCGACCGATGGCGCGGGTGAGGATCTCCTCTTCGCCTGCGGCCATATCAAAGCGCCAGCCCTGAGACGTTTTTACGATAGGCACCGGCAACCGCCATGCCTCGCTGCCGACGTCGAGCCAGGCGTTATCACCCTGCTGCACGATGACATGTTTTACCTGCCAGTCGCGCTGAAAACGGTCGACGGCGCTGGGGTCGATCCCATCGGTAGGTAAAAATTGCTGCCAGTTATCGCCGAGCACCTTGCTCAGCGCCGCTTCATTTTGCTGGCTGAGCGCCTCAGCCAGCGCGCTCGCGGCCTGCTCCGGGGTAGAAAACTGCTGCTGGGCGAAGGCGGCTAACGGTGACAGTATCAATGTGAACAGGGCAATAGGTAATAGGTTTCTCATTCTGCTCATCCTCAGCGGCGGCGCAGTTCATGGTGTTCGGAAAGACGTTCTCTGGCGCCGCCACGCTCCTCGCGGTTTACAGCGGAAAACTGCCGACTTTGCAGTCCCCGTTCCTGCTGCGCTTGCCAGGAGGGGGCGCGGCTTTCGTTGCCGCTAAGAGCGCTGGCGCGTAAATGACTAACCTGCTGCTGACGCTGCGCGGGCGTGGCGGACTGGATCTGCTGCCGATGCTGTTGCTGCTGAGGTGTCAGGTTCTGCTCGCGGCTCTTAACGGTTTCCCGACGCTGCTGTTGTTGCGGCGTGGGATTTTTCAACTGCGTTTTCGCCGCCTCGCGACGCTGCTGCTGGGTCGAGGTTGGTGTGCTGTCGTAACCGCGATAGTTGCTGCGCTGGGTGGCTTGTTTCAATTGCGCCGAAGCTGCCTGACGCTGGGCATCGCGTGAGGCGTTGTTTGCCGCCAGGTTGCCCGCTGTCGCCGCCGGTACGTTATGCTGCAGCTGGGTCATCGCTGCCTGGCGCTGCGCTTCGCGATCGGCTGGCGCATGTTGGGTAGCGCTCATTCCGCCGGAAACGTTGGTCTGATGGAAGCGTTGAGCAACCGTATTATCGGGATACGGTGTGTGACCGCGATAGGCAGGATTATGCTGCCAGTTAACGTGGTTGCCCGGCAGGTTTTCTCCCGTTATATGATTGAAATTATTTACATTAATATTGATGTTATCGCCATTATGCGAGTAATCGCCGTGGTGATAGTCGTCATCGTGATGGTGGTGGTCATCATCATCATCCCAGTCGATGCTGCTAAACAGCGCCCAGGTAGTGGCCACGCCCAGGCTGTAACCGAAGCCTTTGACGAAGCTATCGGTAAACTGCTCCCCGGGAGGCGGCGGCAGGTAGACCGGCGGATAGGCGCTGTTCGGCCAGGTGCCATAGACGGTGGAGGGGTTATAGCTGGGAACATAGACCACCTGCGGATTGGTCGGTTCTATTTTAATGACCTGCGTGGGTGCAGGCGCCGCCGAGTGGGTGGTGGACGTTGCTGCCGTGCTGCTGGCGGAAACCGGTGCGGCAGGGGTGAGAATCACTTTCTGCTGTGGGGTGGTTTCTAGGGTCCCGGTCAGCTGGGCATTAGCGCGCAGTCTCTGAACCGAGTCCATCACATCAGGCGGCTGGGCCAAAAACGCATTGCCGAGGTTCTCCACCCACGGCAGATTTTCGGCCATCATCGCCAGCAGGGCAGGGAAAGCGACAAGGGATTTGACGCTGGGATCCCACGGCTGACTGGCAACCGCCTGAACCGCCGCATCCCCTTTCATCGCGGGGTTATCCTGGGACCACTGTACCGCCTGCATGACGTTGTCGGGATAAGTGGAGGCCATCAACACCTGCGACAGCAGACTGTCCGGGTAGAGCGCGATGGGCGCGACCCACTGATCAATTTGCGCCTGGGTGTAGGTGGTGGTCACCGGCTGTGTCGTAGACGCTGCGGGCGCTGGCTGGGCTGGCGGTTCAGCGATCGTCGCCGGGGTTCGGCTTTGCACATAGAGTGTTCCCGCCGCCGCGAGTAAACCAGCGCTACAGAGCAGGGCGATGATATGGGGTTTGAACGGCAGTGACATGGAAGCTCCTGACCCAAAAAGTAACCCATCTCGCTAAAGTATCGGCGAAAACGGCGCGTTTGCTGAGTATAAGTAAGCGGTATGGCTTTTTATTGATTATTGTTGGGATCGGCCCGGGGAGTTGTACGCGGAAAGGAATTTTTGTCGCGGTATTTGAACAGAAAGCCTGCAATATCCTGCCCTTAACGATTCAGCTAAATTTTAATGTTGCTTTTTTGTAAACAGATTAACACCTTTCAAAAATCCTGCTATGCTGCCGACGCGGTATCGGGCATTTACCCTACAAACTGCTGTCTCACAGGAGCGTGAAGAAAATCGCCCAGCCACTAAATCCTTCAAGATGCGTCAAGGCGGCAAACTGCCAATTCCGAAGCAGATTGATTGAAGACGTGTAGGCCGCATTATGACAATGAGAAGCGAGGAGAACCGTCGTGCTAGAAGAATACCGTAAGCACGTAGCTGAGCGTGCCGCCATGGGGATTGTTGCCAAACCCTTAGATGCAACCCAAATGGCCGCGCTGGTAGAACTGCTGAAAAACCCGCCTGCGGGAGAAGAAGAATTCCTGTTAGACCTGCTGATTAACCGTGTACCGCCGGGCGTCGACGAAGCCGCCTATGTTAAAGCTGGATTCCTTGCCGCGATCGCCAAAGGCGAAGCGACCTCCCCTCTGGTAACCCCTGAAAAAGCCGTTGAACTGCTGGGCACCATGCAGGGTGGTTACAACATTCATCCGCTGATCGATGCGCTGGACGACGCGAAACTGGCGCCGATTGCCGCGAAAGCGCTGTCTCATACTCTGCTGATGTTCGATAACTTCTACGACGTAGAAGAGAAAGCAAAAGCAGGTAACGAGCATGCTAAACGGGTCATGCAATCCTGGGCTGACGCTGAGTGGTTCCTGAACCGCCCGCAGCTGGCAGAGAAAATCACCGTTACCGTCTTCAAGGTCACCGGCGAAACCAATACCGATGACCTGTCTCCGGCGCCGGATGCCTGGTCGCGCCCGGATATCCCACTGCATGCGCTGGCGATGCTGAAAAACGCCCGCGAAGGAATTGATCCGGACCAGCCGGGCGTCGTCGGCCCGATTAAACAAATCGAAGCCCTGCAGCAGAAAGGCTATCCGCTGGCCTACGTCGGCGACGTGGTCGGTACGGGTTCCTCGCGTAAATCCGCGACCAACTCGGTGCTGTGGTTTATGGGCGACGATATTCCGAACGTGCCGAACAAGCGCGGCGGCGGTCTGTGCCTGGGCGGCAAAATCGCGCCAATCTTCTTCAACACCATGGAAGATGCAGGTGCGCTGCCTATCGAAGTTGATGTGTCAAACCTGAACATGGGCGACGTGATTGACGTTTACCCGTTCAAAGGTGAAGTGCGTAACCACGAAACCAACGAACTGCTGGCCAGCTTCGAGCTGAAGACCGATGTGCTGATCGACGAAGTGCGCGCCGGTGGCCGTATTCCGCTGATCATCGGCCGCGGCTTGACCACCAAAGCGCGCGAAGCGCTGGGGCTGCCGCACAGCGACGTCTTCCGTCAGGCGAAAGACGTGGCGGAAAGCACCCGCGGCTTCTCTCTGGCGCAGAAAATGGTTGGCCGCGCCTGCGGCGTTGCCGGTATCCGTCCGGGCGCCTACTGCGAGCCGAAAATGACCTCCGTCGGTTCTCAGGACACCACCGGTCCAATGACCCGTGATGAACTGAAAGACCTGGCGTGCCTGGGCTTCTCCGCTGACCTGGTGATGCAGTCCTTCTGCCACACCGCAGCCTATCCGAAGCCGGTTGACGTGACCACGCACCATACCCTGCCGGACTTCATCATGAACCGCGGCGGTGTTTCTCTACGTCCGGGCGATGGCGTTATCCACTCCTGGCTGAACCGCATGCTGCTGCCGGATACCGTGGGTACCGGCGGCGACTCCCATACCCGTTTCCCCATCGGGATCTCCTTCCCGGCGGGCTCTGGTCTGGTGGCCTTCGCCGCCGCGACCGGCGTGATGCCGCTGGATATGCCGGAATCGGTGCTGGTGCGTTTCAAAGGTAAAATGCAGCCGGGGATTACGCTGCGCGACCTGGTTCACGCTATCCCGCTGTACGCCATCAAGCAGGGCCTGCTGACCGTTGAGAAGAAAGGTAAGAAAAACATCTTCTCTGGCCGCATCCTTGAGATTGAAGGCCTGCCGGATCTGAAAGTGGAGCAGGCGTTCGAGCTGACCGATGCCTCTGCTGAACGTTCTGCTGCAGGTTGCACCATCAAGCTGAACAAAGAGCCGATCGTTGAGTATCTGAACTCCAACATCGTCCTGCTGAAGTGGATGATCGCCGAAGGCTACGGCGACCGCCGTACGCTGGAACGCCGTATCCAGGGCATGGAAAAATGGCTGGCGGATCCGCAGCTGCTGGAAGCCGACGCTGACGCGGAATACGCGGCAGTGATCGACATCGATCTGGCGGATATCAAAGAGCCAATCCTGTGCGCGCCGAACGATCCGGACGATGCCCGTCTGCTGTCTGACGTGCAGGGCGAGAAGATCGACGAAGTGTTCATCGGTTCCTGCATGACCAACATCGGCCACTTCCGTGCCGCCGGTAAGCTGCTGGACAGCCACAAAGGCCAACTGCCGACTCGCCTGTGGGTGGCGCCGCCAACCCGTATGGACGCCGCGCAGCTGACCGAAGAAGGTTACTACAGCGTATTTGGTAAGAGCGGAGCGCGTATCGAAATCCCTGGCTGTTCCCTGTGTATGGGTAACCAGGCGCGCGTGGCCGACGGCGCGACGGTGGTTTCCACCTCTACCCGTAACTTCCCGAACCGTTTAGGTACCGGCGCTAACGTCTATCTGGCCTCTGCCGAGCTGGCGGCGGTAGCTTCTCTGCTCGGTAAATTGCCGACGCCGGAAGAGTACCAGACCTTCGTGGCGCAGGTGGATAAGACAGCGGAAGATACCTACCGTTATCTGAACTTCAACCAGCTGGATCAGTACACTGAAAAAGCTGACGGCGTGATCTTCCAGACCGCGGTGTAAAACCATTCGGTCAGCCCGGCTGACCGTTTGGCGATAAACTCCCCAATGCCCGGTGAACATTGCATCACCGGGCATTTTTATTTCCAAACCTCCTGCCCGTTACGCTTTTTTTCTTTCTGTCTGCTGCGATAATTACTGCATGGGTACAGTGCAGCGGTGACGCATTGCCCTTGCAGAGGAAAAGACTATGGACTACGAATTTCTGCGCGATATTACCGGAGTGGTAAAGGTGCGAATGTCGATGGATCACGAGGCGATCGGCCACTGGTTCAACGAAGAGGTGAAAGATAATCTTGCCCTGCTTGATGAAGTAGAGCAGGCTGCACGCACCGTGAAGGGCAGTGAACGTTCCTGGCAGCGGGCTGGCCATGAATATACGCTGTGGCTGGATGGCGAAGAGGTGATGATCCGCGCCAATCAGCTGGAGTTTTCCGGCGACGAAATCGAGGAGGGGATGAGCTACTACGATGAAGAAAGCCTCTCTCTGTGCGGCATTGAGGATTTCCTGCAGGTAGTTGCCGCCTATCGTGAGTTTATGCAGCAGCGTTGATGACTTATTTTGCGCCGGGCTGCGGAAAAGCGTAGCCTTGCTAAGCGTCGCGTGCGCAGGGCACATCCCCGGGTCGCGACGAGTACCTTGCCCCGGCTACCAGCCGGCGCAGAACCCAGGCCCGGCAAGCACAAGCGCCGCCGGGCATTTGAGGCATTACACGGCAGGAATATTGCGGCCGTAGTAAATCTCGCGCATCTCTTTCCACAGCAGGTCGGTAATGACCTTGCGCTCTTCAGCGGTCAACTCTTCCGGTCGGGTATGGAACATGTAGTGCTTAAGGTCAAACTCCTTGAGCAACATTTTGGTATGGAAGATATTTTCCTGGTAAACGTTGACGTCGACCATGTCATACAGCGACTTCATATCGTCAGACATAAAGTTCTGAATTGAGTTGATTTCATGATCGATAAAATGCTTCATCCCATTGATATCGCGGGTAAAGCCGCGCACGCGGTAGTCAATGGTCACAATGTCCGATTCCAGCTGGTGGATCAGATAGTTCAGCGCTTTAAGCGGAGAAATGACCCCGCAGGTAGAGACTTCGATATCGGCGCGGAAGGTGCACAGTCCACCTTCCGGATGGCTCTCCGGGTAGGTATGCACGCAGATATGGCTCTTATCGAGATGGGCGACCACGGTTTCCGGTAACGGACCTGGATGTTCGGTCTGGTCGATAAGCTTGGGATCGACAGGCTCTTCGCTGACCAGAATGGTCACGCTGGCGCCCTGGGGTTCATAATCCTGGCGGGCGATATTCAGGATATTGGCGCCAATAATAGAACAGGTTTCTGTCAGGATCTCCGTCAGGCGATTGGCATTATAGAGTTCGTCGATATAAGCGATGTAGCCGTCACGCTCCTCTGCCGTTTTGGCGTAACAGATATCGTAGATACAAAAACTCAGGCTTTTGGTCAGGTTGTTAAAGCCATGCAGCTTCAATTTTTTCAATTTAGTTCACCCCCTTACTTCGCGTCACGGTGCGGACAAAGCATCATGCAGATATTGTGGTAAGGCGAAGGCCGCCGTATGGATTGCCGGATTGTAGTAACGGCAGGTCAGGTTGGCTTTGTGAAAGCGCGCCTGAATGATTTCGCTGGAGAGATGGCGCAACGCCTCGTTGTCGCTCGCCCAGGCAAAAGTCATGATCCCGCCGTAATAGGTTGGGATGGCCGCCTGGTAGAAGCTGACGTCGCGAAAATAGTGGCTCAGTTTGCGATGGCTACCGACCGCTTCGTCCTGCTGCAGGAAACAAACGCCGTTTTGGGCAACGAACACGCCCCCCGGGTTCAGGCAGCGTTTGCAGCCTTCATAAAAAGCCGAGGTGAACAGGCTTTCGCCCGGACCGATAGGGTCGGTACAGTCCGAAATGATCACGTCAAACGTTTGCGTCGTCTGGTTAACAAAATTGACGCCATCATCAATCACCAGCGTGAAGCGCGGATCGTCGTAGGCCCCGGCGCTATGGTTGGGCAGGTACTGACGGCAGAATGAGACCACCCCGGCATCGATTTCCACCATGGTGATGGTTTCGATGCTACGGTGACGAGAGACTTCGCGCAGCATCGCGCCGTCGCCGCCGCCGATGATCAGGACATGCTTCGCGTTGCCGTGGGCCAGCAGCGGCACGTGGGTCATCATTTCGTGATAAATAAACTCATCGCGTTCGGTGGTTTGCACGACGCCATCCAGCGCCATCACCCGGCCAAAGGCGCGGTTGTCGAAGATGATCAAATCCTGATGATCGGTTTTTTCGTGGTACAGCACGTTATCAACGCTAAAGTACTGACCAAAATGGTCATGCAGCGTTTCATGCCACAGTGGATTATCGGCCACGGTGAGGCTCCTCCTTCGTTAACATCTGTTACACCCGTAAAACGAGTGCAACATCATAGACAACTATAGATGAGGATGCACGGCGGTTATTGCAGCAATGCGGCAGGAATAACCGCCACCGCCCGGGGAGAGCGGTGGGGGGAGGGTTATTTCGCCGGTGCGGGTTGGCTATCTACTATCCGCACGGAATAAACCATGGTGGCGCCTGGCGGGATTTTCGGCGGTAATCCTTTACTGCCATAGGCTTTTTCGGGCGGGACGACCAGCGTCAAGGAGCCATGGTTCTGCAGGCGTTGCAGCGGGCCGCGAAACACCGGGGGATAGGCATCCAGCTTCTGGGTGAGCGCCTGATCTTTCGCTTCCATATCGTTGATCACTGTCCCGTCCGTCAGCATCTCTTTGATTACTACGGTGACCAGATCGTTACCGCTTATTGTTCCTTTGCCCGGATAATCGACGCGACTGTAGACGCCATCTTTGAAGACCACATCTTTTTTGCGCGCAAACGCCTGCTGATATTTCTTACCGGCACTGATGTTTTTCTGCTCGATTTTATTCAGGTTCTGGAAAACCTGCTGCGAGACGTCAAACAGCGCCTTGTTACGCTCCTGTTCTCCGAGACGAAGCTGGCCGCTAAAAGCATCTTCGATACCCCGCAGCACCAGCCCGGCGTCGACGGTAATTCCCTGAGTGCGACGGGTGGTGAGAACGTTAAGGGCTTCTGCTCCCATCGAGGCGCCGATCGCATAAGCCTGCTGTTCTCCCGATGCGCTGAGTTTGGCGGCGGCGCTCTCGCCGCTGCGCGTTTTGGACTGTACAGAAAGCTGTGTTCTCAGCAGTTGGATTTCATCTTCTTTCATCCGTAGCTGGGCGTTGTCTTTATCCGCCTGCAGGCGGTAGGCTGCAACAACCGCCGCCATCTCCGGCGGCTCATTTTTTGGCGCTGCAGCGTTATCAGGGCGGGTTGTTGGCGCTTTTTCCGCGGCGGCCAACCGGGCGGTTAACGACTGCTTGTCGGCGTTTAGCGCCTTGACCTGGTCGAGAGCGGCCTGCTGCGTTTTCTCCGCGGCGTCGAGCCGGATAGTCAGCGACTGCTTATCGGTGGTCAGCGCTTTGACCTGGTCGAGGGCAGCCAGCTTCTCTTTTTCCACCACGGCCAGTCGGGTGGCCAGCGGCTGTTTGTCGGCGTTAAGGGCTTTGGCCTGGTCGAGGGCGGCCTGTTTCTCTTTTTCCGCAGCCATCAGCCGGGCGGTGAGTGTCTGCTTGTCTGTGTCGAGGGCGGTGAGCTGGCCGAGTGCGGTCTGCTGTGCTTTTTCCGCGGCGGCCAGCCGGGAGGTCAGCGTTTGTTTATCTGTATTCAGCGTGGTGAGGCTGGTGCTGAGCCGTTTATTTTCCGCTTCGACGCTCTGAAGCTGCGACGTTAATTGTTGGATCTGCTTAAGTGCGGCAGCCTGGCTCTGTTGCAGAGTATTATTCCGGGCAACGACTTCCTTTTTAATTAACGTCTCATTTTCAGCCGTGGCGGCGGTTAAGGCGAGCTGTAATTGCTTTATTTTATTATTTAACGCCGCTTGCTCATTCGCAATGGATGTATCCGTGGCTGGTGTGGCGGTAAGCTGTTTTTTTAATTGTTGGATAATTTTATCTTTTTGCGCAATCGTTGCCTGTTGGCTGGCGATTCTTTTTTGCAACTGTGCGTTATTGGCCGTCGTTTTTTTATTGTCCGCGTTCTGGCGAGCGTCTGACGCTTGCTTTGCTGTGGCCGCCGCGCTTTTCTCTTCTTGCGCCTGAGCTTGCTGAGTTTGCTGCTGGGCGTAATCGAGAAAAGCCGGCGTAGCACCGGCGTAGAATGAGGTTGAAAGCGCCAGCGCCGCGACGAGCATCAGCAGTGGTGCTTTAGGGGTCAGCGTGGCGGGTTTGTTCATGGCAGTTTGTTTTCACCACGCTGTACCAGGGTATCGATCAGCGTTTTCTGGATATCGGAACACAGTTTGATGGATTTAAACTGATACATGGAGTCAATGCCCAGTCGGGTGGGATCGGCCACTTTATCGCGCACATTGTTGTATTGCGATGCCGAACGCACCAGGGCATTGAACTCATTGCTGAGTTTAGTTGCCTGCTGTGGGTTCACCTCTTTAAGTGAATCCAGCGCCTTTCGGCAGGACTCAATACGCTCCTGTTCGCTGGCCGCTCGCTCCTGCTCAGCCTGCTGCTGTGATGTGAGCGGCGTGGTGATCGGTTTTACCTGCTGGCGAGAAGAGGTATTGCTACAGCCCACTAATAAAAGTGCGGCGAGCGGGATAATACGGAGAGTCGGCGAGATATTCACAATTTCAGTCCATGAAGTAGGGATATTTTCACCGGATTCTAGAAGGGTGCTTTTTATTTTGCAATATATGACTAATGATATTTTATTAGTTTTTTAGTCATTCATCATTATTAGGGGTTTAATTTATTTGGCGAATTGATAGGTTTGCAATTAAATAATGTTTGTTTATATACAATAATAAATATAGATATAAATATTTAAATGTGACAAATGAAACGGCAAAGGCGCGGAGCGTGACCGTCCGCGCCGGTCATTATTTGACGTAAGCCAACAGGCTGAGCGAATCGCGGGCCAGCGCTTTGCATTTTTTCGCCGTCGGGATGTTAATACCGCTGAGATCGCGGTAGCTATCCTCGCCAAGCGCTTTCATGTTGTAGCTGTCGTAGTTGCTCAGGTCCCACTGGTTCTGTTGGGCAAAGAACACCAGCGCGCGTCGGATCTGTGTATTGGGCAGGTTCTGGTAGCCACAGTCGTTTTTCAGAAACACAAAAACCGCGGTTAAATCAGCCATATCTTCTGCTTCTGATTCGCTGAGCGCGTAGCTGTTGGCGGAGAGAGCAAGCAGGCTGCCGAGTACCATTGTTCTGAAAAGCGTCTTCATTTTTTCTACCATTAGATCACCGACGCTTCAAATTAGCATACTTCTTTACACAGCGCCGATCTTTATTCTTACTCTTCTGCTTGACCTTCCCGTTACGGTAGGGTTTAAGCTCAAATATTCGCCCGCAGAATAAAAAGGATGTGAATATGCAACGTCGAGACTTCCTCAAACTGACCGCCGCGGTTAGCGTGGCCAGCGCATTACCGCTATGGAGCCGTGCGGTTTTTGCGGCCAGTCGCCCGGCTCTGCCGATACCGACGCTGTTAACGGCCGATGCGCGCAACCGTATCGCCCTGACGATCCAGGCGGGCAAAACACAGTTTGGCGCTCTGCACGCCACCACCTGGGGCTATAACGGTTCACTGCTGGGTCCTGCGCTACAGTTGACGCAGGGGAAGACCATTACGGTTGACATTACCAACCAGCTGGCGGAAGAGACCACGCTGCACTGGCATGGCCTGGAGGTCCCGGGCGAGGTCGACGGCGGACCGCAGGGGGTTATCGCCCCGGGCGCCACCCGTACGGTGAGCTTCACGCCGACGCAGCGGGCGGCCACCTGCTGGTTTCATCCGCATCAACATGGGACCACCGGCCGGCAGGTGGCGATGGGGCTGGCCGGCCTGGTGCTGATCGAGGATGAAGAGAGCGGACGCCTGCTGCTGCCTAAGCAATGGGGAATCGATGATGTGCCGGTGATTGTCCAGGACAAGAAGTTCACCGCCGCCGGCGAGATCGACTACCAGCTGGATGTGATGAGCGCCGCTGTCGGCTGGTTTGGCGATACGCTGCTGACCAATGGCGCTCTCTATCCCGAACATGCCGCCCCACGGGGCTGGCTACGTCTGCGCTTGCTAAACGGCTGTAATGCCCGTTCCCTCAATTTTGCCACCAGCGATAAGCGTCCGCTGTACGTGGTGGCCAGTGACGGCGGTCTGTTGGCCGAGCCGGTGAAGGTCGATGAATTGCCGGTGTTGATGGGGGAACGCTTTGAGGTGCTGGTGGACACCAGCGACGGTAAACCTTTCGATCTGGTGACCCTGCCGGTGAGCCAGATGGGCATGGCCATTGCGCCTTTTGATAAACCGCAGCCGGTGCTGCGCGTTCAGCCGCTGGTCATTCCCGCCTCCGGCAAACTGCTGGATACGCTGGCCACGTTGCCGGCGTTACCGTCCCTGACGGGGCTGACGCAGCGTCAGCTCCAGCTGTCGATGGATCCGATGCTCGACAGGATGGGCATGCAG
>OIFL01000151.1_pt1 | contig 14665 bp, 10 predicted proteins | sample 1581961 | NCBI WGS metagenome assembly OIFL01 (sample SAMN04414079, study PRJEB24778) | human gut metagenome | material: faecal | host: Homo sapiens
AAGCAGGTCCGTCGGAAGGAGACCTGAATAAAGTGAAGGAGTTCATGCTGAAAAAACACGCCGAAGACTTGAAGGAAAACAGCTACTGGCTGGGAAGCATTGACGAATACCTGTTCACCGGTATGAATCCGATAAAGGATTACGAACAGATTGTCAACAGCATCACCGTGAAGGACATCCAAAAGTTCACCGACGACTTGTTCAAGCAGAAGAATGAGATTGAGGTATCAATGATCAGTCCTGAAACTCCTGACAAAGAATAAGAGAGCCATACACACAGAAGGCTGCGTTGTTCGATGAAAGGCAGCGCAGCTTTTTTTATACAAACTCTATATATACAAATACTATGAGTCTTTTCTTAGATTTGCGCAAGCACGGAAAACTGGCGGAAAAACGAAATCCGATGTACGAAAAAAGTAAATTTGGAAAATTCTGGATGTACTTCATGTTCGTCTTCTGGGCCGGTTACCTGATATTCTTCGGTACGACCTTTGCATTCGCCTTTGACGGTGGTGCCACAGAAGCCTATCACGTAATGAACTCCGGATTGATATTTGTCCTTGTGCTGGATTTCCTGATACGCCTGCCTTTCCAAAAAACACCCACCCAGGAAGTGAAGCCCTACCTGCTGCTTCCCATCAAACGGAATCGTCTTATAGACTTCCTGCTGATCCGTTCCGGACTGGATGGCTTCAATCTGTTCTGGCTGTTTCTGTTTGTTCCGTTTTCCATCATCACCGTCACCAAATTCTATGGAATCAGTGGTGTGCTGACCTATTGCATTGGCATCTGGCTGCTGATGGTATTCAATAACTACTGGTTCTTGTTGTGCCGCACACTGATGGGTGAGCGCATCTGGTGGCTGGCATTACCGGTAGTAGTATATGGTGGCATTGCCGCCGCACTATTCATTCCGGACAACAGTCCGCTTTTCGACTGTTTTGTCAATCTGGGAGAAGGGTTCATCACCGGTAATATACTGTCATTCATCGGTGTACTGGCTGCCATCGCCCTCATGTGGTTCATCAACCGCACCCTGATGCAGAAACTCATCTACAATGAACTGAACAAAGTGGAAGATACACGGATAAAACATGTATCCGAATACAAATTCCTGGACCGCTACGGAGAGATTGGCGAATACATGCGGCTGGAACTGAAAATGCTATTACGCAATAAAGTCTGCAAAACGGCCCTGCGCACAGTATTCCTGGTAGTGATTTCATTTACCTGCATTCTGAGCTTTACCGAAGCATACGACGGGCAAGGTATGAAAAGCTTTATCCTGGTTTACAACTTTGTGATTTTCGGCATTCTGTTTTTATCAAGCCTGATGAGTTACGAAGGCAACTACATCGACAGGCTGATGAGCCGCAAGGAGTCCATCTACACACTGCTGCGTGCCAAATATATTCTGTACAGCATCGCCATACTCATCCCCCTGTTCCTGATGATACCGGCTATGGCAACCGGCAAACTGGCTGTACTGAGCTGCATCGGTTGGGCTGTGTTTGTTGCAGGCTGTGTATATTTCTGCCTGTTCCAATTGGCCGTATACAATAACAGGACAGTGGATTTGAACGCCAAAATGACCAACCGCCAGAACATGGGAACCGGATTGCAGAATCTGATTTCCGGAGCAGCATTCGGCGTACCTCTGCTTATGAATTTTATGCTGACAACCTTTTTCGGCCCCACAGTTACAGCCTGGATATTGATTGCCATCGGTACGGGTTTTATATTGACGTCCCGCTTCTGGCTGAAGAATGTATACCACCGCTTTATGAAGCGACGCTATAAGAACATGGAAGGATTTAGAGACAGCAGACAGTAAGATTTACAATTTAAGATTTATGGCTATGATTCAGATAAGTAATTTGCAAAAGAAGTTCGGCGAAAAGACCGCCGTAAATATCGACAACTACCTCAGCAATCAAGGTGATATGCTGGGCTAGGTAGGAAACAACGGAGCCGGAAAGACCACCCTTTTCCGGCTGATATTGGATTTGCTGCAAGCCGACCGCGGAAAGGTCACCATCAATGATATAGACGTATGCAAAAGCGAAGACTGGAAAAACTTTACCGGCGCTTTCATAGACGACGGTTTCCTGATAGACTACCTCACGCCGGAGGAATACTTCTACTTCATCGGCAAGATGTACGGACTTAAAAAAGAAGAAGTAGATGGACGCATCGCTCCTTTCGAGCGTTTCATGAACGGTGAAGTCATGGGACAAAAGAAATTCATACGCAACTTCTCCGCCGGAAACAAGCAAAAGATAGGCATCATCTCCGCCATGCTGCATCATCCGCAACTACTGATACTTGACGAACCTTTCAACTTCCTCGACCCCAGTTCGCAGTCCATCATCAAACAACTGCTGAAAAAATACAACGAGGAACACAAAGCAACCGTCATCATTTCCAGCCACAACCTCAATCATACGGTAGATGTATGTCCGCGCATCGCCCTGTTGGAGCACGGAGTCATTATCCGTGATATACAGAACGAAAACAATTCGGCCGAAAAGGAATTGGAAGCCTATTTCAATGTCAGTGTCGAAGAAAACATCGAAACTGAAAATAATATTGAAGAAGAAACGCTTACAGAGGAATAAATATGAAACACTCCTTTTCCTGTATAATTGCCTTGACCGGGTTAATACTCTGTTTAAGCTCCTGCCATACCGCCGCTCCCCGTCTCGACTATAAAGCATTGGCACAAGCCTCTGTACGCCTAGGTATGGATATCGGACTGACAGACAACCACAAACTGTACATCAATGCCGCCGAGTGGATAGGCACTCCCTACCGTGCCGGTGGCGACAGCAAACATGGAACGGACTGCTCCGGCCTGGTATCCCAACTCTATAAGAAAACCTACCGCATACGCCTGTCGCGCAGCACGGACGGCCAGTTGAAAGAAAGCAACAGGATAGCCCGCCGCAATCTGCGCGAAGGCGACTTGGTATTCTTTACCAGCCGGGCGTCACGCAAGAAAGTGGCACATGTAGGCATCTACCTGAAAGACGGCAAGTTCGTTCATGCCAGTACCGGACAAGGAGTCATCGTGAGCAGCCTCAAGGAAGATTACTATACAAAGCACTGGCTCTGCGGCGGAAGAGTGAAATAAGACTCCATCCAACATTAAAAAGAGGGTATGCCTAAAGGAAAATTCACTTATTATTTGTTTCCTTTAAGCACGGATTACACGGATTTCACAGAAGAAGAATAAAGTAAATCTGTGAAATCCGGTTACGTATCATCCGATTCGTCAACGTAACACAAACCGCAACCTTCCGCCCTCTACCAGCTCTTGGTGGCTGATTCGGAAACGTGACAGTCTCTTTCCTCCTAACTCCATTTCACGGATATAAAGCGAATCGTCCGAAGGACGCTCCGTTTCTATCACTAACTGCTCACGTCCCCACACTTCGGCATCAAGACGAATGGTCACTTTGTCGAACACCGGTGTGGAAAGCGTGTAAGACGGTTCGCCCGGACAATCCGGATAGAAGCCCATCATATTGAAGATGGCCCATGCAGACATCGTTCCGGTATCATCATTGCCGGGAATGCCATCGGGTGCATTCTTGAAATACTTCTGCAAAAGACGGTGTAACTCTTTCTGGGTACGCCATTCCTCTCCCTTGAAATAAGAGAACAGATGCGCATAAGCGATGTCCGGCTCATTGGCCGGGTCGTAAAGCCCCTCATCGAAAACACGTTGCAACTTGTCTACGAAAGCCTTCTTCCCGCCCATAAGTTGCGCCAGCCCCTTTACATCGTGGGGAACATAGAAAGTATAGTTCCATGCACACCCCTCATGAAAGCCCGGATTAGGTTCAAAGTTTTCGCCCTGCCTCGGGTCAAACGGAGCATAAAACTCACCGTTCGGCAAGATAGGACGGAATGTGCCGTACTCCTTGCTGTAATAATGCTTATACCCCAAAGAACGGTTATAGAAAAGACGGGCATCCTCCTTGTAGCGGCGTGCTTTTTCCTTCTGTCCTTTCACCTCGGCATCCTTGGCAAGCGCCTCTGCCATGCGCGAAAGGGCGTTATCGGCTATGTAGTACTCCAAAGCATGCGATACGGAGTTGTCGTACTGCTCGCGCAAAGGTACATACCCCAATGAAAGATAGTCGTCATTATCCGGCCGCAGGAGATTTTCCGCTCCCGGCAATACAGCCCCTTTACGCATCGCCTCATAAGCCAGCTCCACATCGAAGCCGCGCAAACCTTTCAGCCAGGTATCCACAATGACCGGTATAGAAGGGTCGCCCTCCATCGTCAATGTCTCGCGTCCATAGAGTTCCCACTTGGGCAACCAGCCATGCTCACGGTACATGTCGAGCATGGAACGCACCATTTGCAGTTGCCGTTCGGGATACACCAGCGTAAGAAGCTGATGCACATTACGGTAAGTATCCCAAAGGGAGAATACGGTATACCGGTCGCTCTTTGCCGTAAGAATCCGGTTGCTTTCCATTGCCGGATATTGCCCGTTGACGTCCTGCAAAAGGTTGGGATGTATCAGCGCATGATAAAGCGCCGTATAGAAAACAATCTTCTGCTCGTCCGTCCCGCCTTCCACTATGATACGCGACAAATCGTCGTGCCAGCGTTTACGGCTTTCCGCCAATACCTTGTCGAAGTCCTTGCCGGACTGCTCTTTGTCCAGATTGAGACGGGCATTCTCGATACTGACGAAAGAAACACCCATCTGCACCTCTATCTGCTCGCTCTCCCCGGTATCGAATGTCAGAAAAGCGCCGATATCATCGCCCGCCAGCTCCTTGCGATAACCGGTATACAATTTATACTTACCGTTGTCCGGATCCCATTCGGCCTCCACGCCTGTCATGGGGCGCTGTTTTTTCCAATAACCGGTTTTGAGGGGAGTTTTGTTGACACGCATCACGAAGTAAATAGGAAATACCGCCTGCGGATTGTAGCAGAAAGTACCGAGCAACTTCATCCCCTCAAATTCACACTCGCCGGTTTGCCGCAGGAAAGCTCCGGTTTCATTGGTCAGTCCCTCTCCCAAGTTCAGCAGAATATGACTCCGGCCTTTTGGAAAAGTGAAGCGCGCCACACCGGTGCGCGGCGTGGCAGTCACTTCGGTCTTTACATTATAACGGGTAAGGAAATTAGTGTAATACCCCGGAGAGGCCTGTTCGTCTTCATAACGGCTGCCATACTCCTTGTAGTCTACGGAAAGCTCGCCCGTAGTGGGCATCAGCAGCAACGAACCAAGTTCGGGACATCCCACACCACTGAGATTGACATGCGAATACCCGGTAAAGAAGTAGTTGTGATACTCATAGGGAGTGGACCACCAACGGGCATCCTTATCGTATTTGTTGTCCGCCGACCCCATCACGTTGAAAGGAACAACAGACATCATCCCGTTGGGGCAGACAGCTCCCGGATTGGTTGTGCCGAAGTTAGTCGTACCGATAAAGGGATTCACATAGTCTACAGGGGAAGAACTTTTCTCCGCAGCCGGAGACACAGCCAGCAGAACAAAGGCAAATACGCCGGAAAGGAATGCTCGTTTCATGGTTCTCAAAAGTTTATGTACATCAGATGATGCTTGTACGTTTGGTAAATTCTATAATTTCGGGAATATAGCCGAATGCCAGTCCGGTTACGGTATCGGCACAGCCATAGTATATGGCAATCCTGCCCGTTTCATTGTCGTGCAAAGCGGCGCACGGGAAACATACATTAGGAACATCGCCCATACATTCGTACGGTTCGCGCGGAGCAAGCAGATAAGGCCCTGAGCGGAACTTTACCTTCCACGGTTCGTCCAAATCGAGCAGAGCAGAACCGAAACTGTAAACATAACCGTTGCAGGAATGCAGCACGCCGTGATAAATCAGCAGCCAGCCTTCGGGAGTCTCGACAGGAATAGGACCTGCACCGATTTTGGTGCATTGCCATGCACTTACCTCAAAAGCGGCAGGTGACATCACGTGGCGGTGGTGTCCCCAAAACTCCATATCGGGCGACTCACTGTAGAAAATATCTCCAAAGGGAGTATGCCCATTGTCGCTCGGACGGCTCAACATGGCAAAACGACCGTTTATCTTGCGTGGGAAAAGTACTCCGTTACGGTTGAAAGGAATAAAAGCGTTTTCCAACTGGTGGAACGTCTCGAAATCGAACGTATAGGCCACACCGATAGTAGGACCGTGATAGCCGTTGCACCAGGTAACATAATAGCGGTCTTCGATAAAGCACACGCGCGGGTCGTAGCCATACACCCATGTACCGATTTCCTCATCATCGCATTGGAACTTCAACGGTTCTTCCTTGATGTTCCAGTTTATGGCATCTTTACTGAACCCTACGTGCAGCCGCATGCGACGGTTAGTATCGTCGCAGCGGAATACTCCTGCAAACCCGTCGCCGAAAGGTACTACCGCACTGTTGAAAATACTGTTGGAAGTGGGAAGCAAATCACGCGGAATAATGGGGTTTGCCACACTGCGCCATAATACGTCCTTGCATCCTGCCGGACGTTCTTCCCAAGGAATAATAACTTTGCTACTCATACTCATTTCATTTTCTATGTAATAACACGAAATTAAATCTATCTATAATTACTTATATAATCTGTCACAGGAACCGGGAATGTACGGAAAGCCGGCATCAATCGAAACCACTATCCGGAACACGTCCCGCCAATGTTTTTCCACCGACTATGCGGCCGCTCCGCCTTTTACCTCATCGGCATACGTAAACGGTACGAACCAGGTAATGAGGAATGCCGGAATAGTGGCAAACAGGGTGAAGATGAAGAAATTCTCATACCCCAGAAAATCGCTCACGTATCCGCTAATTGTTCCCGGAAGCATCACACCCAGATTCATGATACCGGAAGCGAAGGCATAGTGCGCCATCTGGTGCTTGCCCGGAGCTACCTGTTGCATCATAAACAGCGAAAGCCCCACAAAGCCGAAGCCGTAACCGAAATACTCCAGCACGATGGCACTGCCAATCAGCATGCCGCTCTCCGGCTGATATATCGCTAACAGGGTATATGCCACAAAAGGCAGGTTAAAGATGCAGCACAGGGAGAACAGCGTTTTCCGCAGTCCGCGGTGCGATATGTAATAACCGGCCAGCAAAGAGCCCAGCACAAAGGCGGCAGCTCCGTAAGTGCCGTAATACAACCCTATCTCCTGCTCATTCAGTCCCAAGCCGCCTGCCGAACGTTCCGCCTTCAAGAAAAGGGGAACAATCTTCATGACGAAACCCTCGGCAAGGCGATAGAGAATGATAAAGGCAATATAATACCCTATATGACGTTTCTGAAAGAAATCCCTGATTACGCTCCGCAACTTCTCCAGCGTTTCGCCCGCCGACTTGGTTTCGGCAGCCGCAGCACCGCCCGAAGGCAGCATACGCCAATGGTATATTGCCAGCAATATCATCACGGCAGCCATTACCAGCATTACACACATCCAAGCCTGGACAGTTGCTTCATGACGCACTGCATCCGTGGCACCGGGCACTCCACCGAAGTATTTCAGCAGCCACCCAGCCAGCCATACCAAACCGCCGGACGCCACAATCTTGGCGATGTTATAGAAAGCTCCCTGCCAGCCGATGTACTTTGCCTGTTCCTGCTTATTCAGCTCGGACATGTACACGCCGTCCGTTGCCACATCGTGCGTAGCGCCGCTGAAAGCGATAACCGCCAGCAAAAAAATGGAAAGAGCAAAAAAGAACGGAAGATTCAGTGCAAAGGCGACCAGTGCGAACCCCGCTCCCGTAACCAACTGCGTCAGCACCACGAAGAATTTCTTCGTCTTGAACATCTCGAGAAAAGGACTCCAAAGAAACTTCAACGTCCAGGGAAGCATTATCAGTGAGGTCCACAAAGCTATTTGGGCATCACCCACTCCCAGCCCCTTGAACATAAGTACGGAAACCATGTTCAGCACCACAAAGGGAAGCCCCATGGCGAAATAAACGGTTGGAATCCAAGATATCGGATTATGATAATTCCGGCTCATATATGTTTCGTTGCTATCGGTACTTTCTATTTCCGTAACTCATTATCCGGCATCAGCGGCTCCGCTCCCATAGTCAGCTCCAGCGTACCGCCGTTTACGATGTCTTGATGGTTGAAGAAAGGAGCGGCAAGTTCTTCCCCGTTCAGGATAATCTTCCGGACATACTTATTGTCACGACTGTTATTATGGGCTATAATGGTAAAGGTGTTGCCATTCTGCAAACGGATGGCGGCCTCATCAAACAGCGGACGCCCGATGGAATACACCGGTTTTCCGGGGCAAACCTGGTAGAATCCCATAGCATTCAGCACGTACCATGCCGACATCTGTCCGCAGTCTTCATTGCCGGAAAGGCCATTGGGCTCGTTGAAGTAAAGCGTATGCAGCACACTGTCCACCAACGCCTGTGTCTTGTACGGCTGTCCCACATAGTTATAAAGGTGAGCAATATGGTGGCTCGGCTCGTTACCGTGTGCATACTGTCCTATCAGTCCGGAAATATCTACCGATACCGACTCGCCCTCCAAGGAAGAATCTGCCACGAACAGAGAATCGAGCTTACCGATGAATGCGTCACGGCCACCCATGAGTTCCACCAGACCATCTACATCGTGCGGTACGAACCAAGTCCATTGCCAGGCAGTGCCTTCACAATAATCATCGTTGCGGTGAGTGGAAGCACGAGGATTGAAAGGCGTACGCCAATTGCCCTCGCTATCAAGCCCGCGCATGAAACGGGTAGACGGATCGAAATATACCTTATAGCCCTCTGCAAAAGCCGCGTACTTAGTCCGGTTCGGTTCATCGCCCATTGCTTCAGCCAACTGTGAGATGCACCAGTCGTCATAAGCATATTCCAACGCCTTGGCTACCGATTCATTGTCTTTGTCACAGGGAACATAGCCTATTTTATTCTTCCAGTATTTGGCCTGCGGCATCAAATGCGGCAATACACGGGGGTGAGTAATAATGCCCGTCGTATCGTATTCCGCCGTGCGGAGACAGGCACGGTAGGCTTCCTTCACATCAAAATTACGATATCCTTTGGCGTAAGAGTCGGCAATCAGAGAAACTGCATGGTAGCCAATCATCGTTCCCGTATAGTTGCCGGCAAGCTCCCACATCGGGAATACACCGCCTTCTTTCTCTTTCTGGATCAAAGAGCGGATAAAGGCTTCATTCAGTTCAGGATCTATAATTGTCATCAAAGGATGATAAGCACGGAAAGTATCCCACAAGGAGAATATCGTGTACACAGGTTCGTCCACACTGCCCTGATGCGGCTTCAAATCCATACCGAAATAACGTCCGTCTGCATCCGTAAAAAGATTGGGCTGCAAACCGGTATGATAAAGGGCTGTATAAAACATCGTGCGCTGGTCGGCATTCTGCGTACGGATATCTATTTTGGACAGATAGTCGTTCCATGCCTGACGTGCTGCACTCCGCACTCCGTCAAAATCCCATCCGGGTATTTCGGCCTCCACATTCTTACGCGCTCCGTCCATATCGACAGCCGAAACACCCACTTTCACCAATACCTCTTCATTCTGTGCCGTAGGGAACTGCAACAGTACTTTGGCGGTGGGCAAAAGCGGACCGCCTTCTTCCAATGCCACAGAATCCGTCACCAATGTATAGGTAAACGGCTTGGAGAACTTGGCATAGAAGTTGATATACTGGTCGAATGCCCAATATACCGTTTTTTTATGTCCGCGGATTTCGGTATCACTAATTACTTCTATTTTCATTTCCTCATTTGTCTGACGCTCGATACTGTAATCAAAGTCCAGAATGAAACCGGCATCTTCAGCTTCCGGAAAGGTATAACGGTGAATGGCAGCACGCTTTGTCGCAGTAAGTTCCGCCTTTACGTTATAGCGTTCCAGCAAGACGGAATAATATCCGGGTTGCGCCACTTCATTATCGTGCGAGAAAGCCGAACAGTACGCCATTTGCTGACTCTTCGATCCCATCGGATGATACTCCTGTTTCCCTACAGTAGGCATCAGCAGTACATCACCGTAGTCCGCACATCCTGTTCCGCTGACATGGGTATGCGAGAAACCGTTGATGGTAGTATCCTCGTAATAGTATCCGGAACAAGCGTCCCATTCGTAGATACGTGTATCGGGACTGGGTTGAATCATCCCGTTCGGAACAACCGCACCCGGATATGTATGTCCATGTCCGCCTGTCCCGATAAAGGGATTTACATAAGAGGCATAGTCCTGCTCTGCCTGCGTACAGCTAAAGACAGTACCCAGCAACAGGAGTCCGCCCAGCAATATGGAATTAGATTTCAAGTTTGTTTTCATATTCTTTGGTATTACATTAGGATTATCAAATCGGCATAAAGCTGACAGCCTGTCCCCCACCTTTTGCCATGACAATGGTCAGGGTATCATCGGACGTCACCTGTTTCTCTATGATTTCGTAAGATTCCGGATTGGTCTCCCAATCGGCATCTTTTCCGTCGGCATAGATAACGGCTGCATAAGTTTTTCCTTTTTCCAGAAAATCCAGTTTCACATCTATGCTGCGCGCCTCTTCATCGGTTGCCGCCCCCAGAAAATATTTATCTTTTGCCTTACGTACTATTGCCACGTATTCACCCGGTTCGCCGGCAAGCGCCTCCGACCAGTCACAGTCTGCATCAAAATCACGGAAGAAACGGAAAGCGGGATGGCCTTCATAGTTTTCAATCATGTCGGCAGCCATCTGCAAAGGAGAGTAAAGTATCACCCAATTGGCTATCTGCTTGGCAAGCGTGGTATTGATACGGCAATCCTTACTGTCTTTCATATTCCACTTTTTCCGGTCGGGATTGTTTTTGGCACGCTTGTACAGCACATCAAAGATACCCGGCGTATAATCCATCGGACCACCCAGCAAACGGGTAAACGGCAACATCACATGATGTTCCGGCGGATTACCTTCGCTCCAGGCATTCCACTCCATGCCGCGGGCGCCTTCGCGGGTCATCATGTTGGGATAGGTACGACGTATACCGGTATCCTTTATCGGCTCATGCACATCGAGGGTAGTACGATACTTGGCAGCCGTTTTCACGACATTACGGTAATGCCGCACATTGAACTGTCCGTGGTGGTTGTGACCGTTGGGAAGACCACCGGCATACCCGGTCTTTACGCTATGGATACCCAAATCGGCATACCATTCATAAGCCTTATCCAACTGATTTTCGTAATTACAGATATTTCCTCCCGTTTCATGATGACCGATAATCTCAACACCCTTCTTCCGGGCATAGGCTGCTATTTCCTTTATATCGAAATCGGCATACGGTTTGGTATAATCGAAGTTCTGCGTTCCGCCCCAGTTCTCCCAACCTTCATTCCAGCCTTCGAACATAACGGCTTCGATGTTGTTGGCTGCGGCAAAATCAATATAACGTTTTGCATTTTCGGTAGTGGCGCCGTGGCGGTCGTTTATCACCCAGCTCTCCACACCCAGATGCATACCCCACCATATACCTACATACTTCATCGGGCGAATCCAGTCGGTAGACTCCAAAACGCAGGGTTCGTTCAAGTTCAGGATAAGTGCTGAATTTATCAGTCCCACAGCTTTCGAAGCTATCTGTACAGTACGCCAGGGCGTATTGAAACTGCCGCCTTCTATCTTAGCCTTAATGCCGTCGGGCCATGGAGCCAACTCGGATTTGAATCCGCAGCCGCCGGTATTTTGCAAAGTCATTTCAGGAAAGTCCGTCAATGCGGCTTCGTGAATACTGGCGTAAGTCTTACCTACCTTAAAGGTCATCGGAGTGTTTGCGTTATCAGTCTTGCTGAGCGGCTGTGTACGATATAACAGCTCATATGTTTCGTAGTTGGCAGGAATAGACCAGGAAATTCCATCCTGCGCCATATTGAAAGAGGTAAGTTCGTCCGTAACAAAGATGCTGTCTACTCCGGCAACTTCATACTCGTACCGGAAACCGACTCCGTCGTCAAATACCCGAAAGCGAAGGGTCAGTTTCGTATCCGCCTCATCAGACAGACAAACCGCCATTTCATTATAATGGTTACGGATACTCTTATTCTCTCCCCAAGGTTGTGTCCATGTCTCGTCCGCAGCGGAAAACTCCGTACCGACAACTTTCATACCCTCCGAAAGATTCACACCCTTTCCGGCAAGGAATCCCAAAGCAGAAGGGGCTACAAAAGCCGTATCATCCACATCTATCCGATACGTCATGCGGTTGTGGTCATCCAATGCAAACTGAAGGCGGATATGACCATCAGGCGAAACGACTTCTGTCGGTTTGGGAGTACATCCGCATATTACAAGCAGCAGACTGACAATCCATAATATTGTTTTCATGTTTTTCCGGTAATCTTTTATTGTGTAATGGTACAAAAAACATGCAGCTACCTACGCTTTTCCTTAGAAAACGAATACGGATAATCTTCCGCACGGACACCTCGCTGCAGGTTGGGCTTATCGCCCATTTCGAATTTCAGCGTACCGCCTTTCAGCAAGTCTCCGTGGCGCAGATAGTTTTTGGTATATTCATTTCCGTCGACCTGAAGAGACTGTATATAGACATTCTGCGCACTGTTGTTTCCGGCATCGATCGTCAGCGAGTTTCCGTTTTCAAAATGCAGAACGGCTTTCTTGAACAAGGGAGCGCCCAATACATATTCGTCCGTACCCGGACAAACCGGATAGAAGCCTAATGCGGAGAATACATACCATGCCGAAGTCTGCCCGTTGTCTTCATCCCCGCAATAACCGTCCGGACCGGGTGTGTACATGCGGTTCATCACCTGACGCAGCCAATATTGCGCTTTCCAGGGTTGTCCGATGTAGTTATAGAGATAAATCATGTGCTGTATAGGCTGGTTACCATGTGCGTAATTGCCCATATTCATTACAGTCATTTCACGTATTTCATGGATGACTTGTCCGTAGTAGCTATCATCGAATACAGGCGGAACAATAAATACGGAATCGAGCATATTGGCAAATACCTTTTCGCCCCCCATCAAATCGACCAATCCTTGCGGGTCGTGGAATACCGACCAGGAGTAGTGCCAACTGTTTCCTTCGGTAAAGGCATCCCCCCACTTCAACGGTGAGAACGGTGTCTGGAACTTACCGTCTTTATTACGCCCGCGCATCAACAGACTTTCCTTATCAAAAATATTACGGTAGTTCATGGCACGCTTTGCAAACAACTCCTGCTCCTTTTTCGGACGGTTCAAAGCTTTGGCAAGCTTATAGATGCACCAGTCGTCATAAGCATATTCCAGCGTACGGGCGGCATTCTCGTTAATCTTCACATCATAAGGAACATATCCCAACTTGTTGTAATATTCATAGCCCAAACGTCCGGTAGATGATATTTCCGGATGTACATGCTCCGTTCCGTAAAGCAGCCCTTCATACATAGTCTTTACATCTTCTACCTTAACACCCTTCAAATAGGCATCGACCAAAACGGAAGCCGAATTATTGCCGATCATGCAGCCACGGTGTCCCGGACTCGCCCATTCGGGAAAGAAACCACTTTCCTTGTAAGTATTGACCAGTCCTTCCTGAATTTCCCTGTTTACCGACGGATACATCAGATTAAGGAAAGGAAACAGACAACGGAATGTATCCCAGAAACCCGTATCGGTGTACATATAGCCGGGAAGCACTTCCCCATTATAGGGGCTGTAGTGAATGGGAGCACCCTGCTTGTCCAACTCGTAAAAAGCACGGGGGAAAAGCAGCGAGCGGTACAGGCAGGAATAGAAAGTGCGGTATTGGTCGAGGTTTCCGCCCTCCACTTCAATCTTGCCCAACACATTGTTCCAAGCATCACGTCCTTTCTGCACCAGCGTGTCAAAACTGTCCGTACCCAATTCGAGCAAGTTCCGCTCAGCCTGTTCGTAGCTGACAAAAGAAGAAGCAACACGTGCATGCACAATCTCGCCTTTCTTCGTCTTAAATCCGATAATCGCACCTGCATGGGCAGCTTGCTGCTCTTTCTGCGATTCCTGAATTACACTGTCTTTAACAGAAGCGGTATATGTAAAAGGTTTGTCGAACTCTACAATAAAGTAGTTTCTGAAATTCTGCGGTACACCGCCGCTGTTACGGGTGGAATATCCGATGATCCGGTTCTTTTCCGGTACAATCCTGATATAGGAACCGCGGTCGAAAGCATCTACCACCACATAGGAATGTTCATTTTCCGGAAATGTGAAACGGAACAGCACGGCACGTTCGGTAGGAGTAAACTCCGTCACCACATCGTGCTCCGCCAGATATACCTTATAATAATGCGGCAACGCAACCTCACCTTTATGCGAGAACCAGCTTGCACGTTTGTCCTCATCGAAAACAGGTTGCCCGGTAACAGGCATAATGGAGAATTGCCCGTAATCGTTTATCCATGGACTGGGCTGGTGCGTCTGCTTGAAGCCTCGGATTTTATTGGCCGTATAGACATATTGCCAGCCATCCCCCATTTTTCCGGTTTGCGGTGTCCAACACTTCCTTCTCCACGGACGCTACATGGCGGGATAGGAGTTTCCGATAGAAAACTCGACTGTGGAATGAGTACCCACAAAAGGACACAGAAACAGTACCCAAAACATAGCTTTTACAGCCGTAAA